>Ga0310786_10012468_pt1 | contig 10521 bp, 26 predicted proteins | sample AusTroGonzalo_MG_FD_203881 | JGI IMG/M metagenome (GOLD analysis project Ga0310786, IMG submission 203881) | Bovine rumen microbial communities from tropical cattle in Woodstock, Queensland, Australia - Gonzalo_03 (v2) (version 2) | ecosystem: Host-associated > Mammals > Digestive system >... | reverse complement strand
GCACTACCGGTTGATAATCGCGATTGTGTTCGCTGCGCAATCTTGTTCTGTACTCATCTATCATTTCCTTGGCGAGTTCGGGATTATACGCCCCGAAATACAATCCGATTTTGAAACCGTCTTCAAAACCTGTGTCTTGCTTTACATGTTTGTGTTTGGCCATTCTGAACACCCTCCATTTTCTTTCCAAACGCACCTGTCGCACAGTCCATAACACCACTTGCGTTCTATATGTTTGCCATCATTCATTTCCATCCATCCTTGCCCCACAGTTTGGGCAGTAGTTACACGGAATCGGCATTAATGTAAATCGTTCATCACATGCTGAACATCTGATACAGGTGGAATGTATTTCCATGCGTCCATGTACTACCGGCTTTACATCAGCAGAGGGAATGTCTTTGATAATATTAACTGCGGTATCCCCTGCGTATCCGTGAAATGCAAAGCCTTTTATCAACACGCCAATAGCCTGTTCCCGTTCTATATATTCAGCCATCATTTATCTCCTTCCATCTTCGTCCCGCATTTAGGACAGTAATGAAATTCACTATGCGGACCACTAATTACATACCCGCACTCGCTACAATGCCAGTGGAAATAACGGTCTGGTTCATTGATCCAATACCCATGGATTTCCACTCCGTTATGAAAGTTTTCTATGGTTTTTATATGAGCGTCATATTCTTTGATATATCTATCTAACCATTCTTTGCGGTCTTCTTCATACTGACTTTTTGGTATGACATCAGCAGAGGGCATTGCCTTAATAATGTCGATTATCTCTCCCGTTTCGCACATTCCGCAGTATATATCCCGTTCAGACGGATAATGCGTACAATTGATTTTGCAGAGATTGTGAAGTGTGCTTATCAAGTCTTCTCGTTCTATGTATTCAGCCATCGTCTACCTCTTGTTTCCGTGTAACTCAATGAGCCAATACAGTTCTAAAGCAATGATAATTAACGCTGTTACTACTGCCCCTTCAAACATCGTCTACCTCCGCTTCTATGATAATAGGGATACTGGGATTATTTAGCGGCATTTCGTGAACGCTAGAGCCTACTTGTTTAAACAGTTTCCAGCCATCTTTCATCAACGCATCAGCATCTATCAGCCGTCCATGTGGTGGTACAGAGATAATTTCAGCATACATTCCTATCATGCTGTTGTTTTTGCCATACCTTGCCCACTTAAAGATTTCTTCAATCTGTTCTTTGTCCATGCCCTTAATCAGTATGCTCATCGTCTACCCCCTGTTTTAACTCAAACTGCCCCATGCTACCCAGCAAGGCGTTCATTTCATCGGTGAGCCCGCATTCGTCATAAACCTCAGATTCATCCACTGTGTTTAAGAAAATCCATGTATGCATCGCTTTAGCTGCGGCAAGCAGCTTATCATATTCTGACTTTGATATAACCTCTGCGCCGGGCTCGCGTTTGATTGCATGCCAGTTGTTACATCTGCGCTCGTCGCAATATTTGCGACCACCACCGCAACACCAGCACATGATATCAAGTATACGGTCTTGCTCGATATATTTCGGTTGCATTATTTCACTCCTCACATTCTGCTTCGGGCATCATGACAGCCTCCGCCCCAAGTTCGTCGAACGCATCGTACGGTAACCTAATATACGCGTCGCCTTGAAACGGGATTCGGAGAAACGCCTGAACGCCCCAGCTCTTGACCTCGCTTACAATCATGACACATCCGCACCAATCTTTAGCATTTTCGTTGCCCTGAATGATATCGCCTTTTTTAACCATCGTTCCAAATCCTCCAAAACTCGTCTTCTGAAATGTCAAGATCACCGTGCTCGAAATGGTCTTTGAAAAGCTCCAAAAGCTTATTACACATATCGACCCACACCCTTCCGTCCCGCGGGCTGGACGTCTCAAGCGGCACCCACCCAAGGTCCCTATTATTTGTCCATCCATGAAGATCTGCGTATGGAACCGATGTAATCGGTATAGTGTAAGTTGCGGTTGTAAAATCCATCAAGAAACCTCCTTCGCGGCGCTGTACTGTTTGATGTGCTGGTTAAAATACTTACCGACGGACGGGGCGTGGATCAGGCCGTCGTAGTGTTCGCGGGGCACGTTGGGATAGTCGTACTTCGCGCCCTGCTTGAACTCGATGGTGAGCGTGCTGTCGTTGGTGTTGTAGGATGCGCTGTTGATTGCGGATGACGTGACCTTTTCGTGAATAATCATTTGAAAACCTCCATTCAAAATGTGTGATATTTTTACTGATTTAGATTTAGAGTCGAAACCCTATGTATAACAAAACGGAAGGTCGCAAGACCTTCCGTTGAGCGTCTATATTAAGTTGTTAATCAAAAGCCTTTTTCCATGCTTCGTAGTCGCGCTTAATAATACTGTTTTTTATGCTTGTCGTACCACGTTCTAATCGTTCGGCAATGATATCAGCAAAATCGGGTTCAAACCCGGCCCTCTCTAACTCATATACGCGGTAGAAATGACCAGATTGTTTAATCAATGAGTAGCTGATTGTGACACCTCTTTTGTGTGCCTTATCGACCATGTTGCGTAACATAGATGTCACGTTGATATGCTGATTGACGAACCCTCGCAACAGAGTGTCGCCCGAAACCCTCTCGCGCGTATATTCGCCCCAGGCATTTGTCATTGTAAACCTGGTACTTTGAATCGCACATTGAAAGGCGCGTATAGCTTCTTTATATAATTGGTATTTCCGTCCATCTACATAAACGCATAGTGTTCCAAGGTTAATATCTTTTGTTCTAATACCAGACAACGTATCCTGTGGAACACCGGCAAACGCTAACCACATCAAACAATGGTATAGACAATCTACCGAATCCGGCGATAACGGCTCAAACGCCTTATTAAGCCTAATTGATAGGTGTAACGGGGACGCTACCATCCGGTCTCTTATTATTTGCGAGGTGTCCGGCGTAAAGCTTTGGATGTCATTTGATACATCGACGCCTACTGCTTGGCAAAACTCTGTATATTGTTTAATCGTTGCGGCGGCTTTTTTGTGAGTGTATATTCCGGTCCCACATCTACCCGCGAAAACCCTTTCTAAATTCTCGGCAGTAAATTGACATACATCCCTACCGATTCTATCTTCTTCATCTCTCGCTAATCTTAAGCTATATCCAGTCGACTCTGGATCATACTGCAAAACCCCGTTTTGGATATACAGCGTTTTGAGTGCCGCACACGGTCTCAATACTCCATCTGGGGAAACATTTTGACGTATCGCCTCGGTCGCTAAAGATCGAATGTTGTCGGCAATGCGCATTTGTTTACATGGGCGCGTATTTGCGACAAGCGCATGCGCGTGCAAATAGTTGAGCACGGTGTGGACATCTACGCCGAAGTATCTGGCAAGTACAGATCCGTTCACGGGTGCCGATGAACCCATTTCGTCTATAAAACCTTGCTGCTCCGTGTTGCTTAATTTTTTAAACTCTGCCCATGTCATATAATCACCAGGTTACGAGGGATAATTTAATGTGGCCGCCTTATGCCATGTACGAATGACATCATCTTTACTAAGAAATGAAATTGCTGACGATGCAAGAATGTTAGCTACTGCAATTTGCCTCATGTAGTCCTCGGGCAGACTGGTAAGATATTTGCCGATTTTGCCCTTGGAGATTGTTTCTGGATTCTCACATAATACCATACTATCCAGTTTGAGTCCAGTGTCTGCGGCCCTAAGTGTTACATGCGTAGGCTGTGCTGTTTTCTTAATTGAACTGGTTAAGGGAAGCGCTACAATGTTCGGGCTGAACTTATTGCCAGTATTATTCTGAAACACCACACCGGGTCTCCAGCCTTTTTGTTCGTTGGCTTCGCCCGAAAAATTCATCATGTAGATGTCGCCAATTGCTATGCGATTACTGCCATAGTTGCTGTTTGAGACTACTCTCATATAAACCTCCGTTAGTTGATTAATTATACCATGGTATGTAGTCTCTTGTCAAAGCCGCACATTATCGGCAGATGATTAAAAATGTATGCGTGTGTGCTTTTTGCCCCGAATAATCCAGGCAGTACAGTGTGTAAATGGTTCCGTCGTTATATTTGGTTTTAGAAACCCTATTTATGTTATGTATATGCACCTCGCAATTATCGTTTTTGAATAACAATATAGGTAGCCTAGACAAGAGAATACGCACTTCGGTAAAAGATACCGTGATAAATACGTGTGAACGCGGATCTTTCTGCTGTACTTTATACATAGAATACGATGTGATATCGTTTTCAAAATCAGATATCGATATAAACCTTTTCAATCTCAACCCCCTCCTCCAATACATTCTGCGTTATGGGGCACCATTACGATATATACATTGATAGCCTGAGTTTCTTGCCTTATTTCCCTTCCAATAGTCTGGATCGGCCGGAGAATCTTGCCAGACGTAGTTTTGCACATCTCCCTGCCAATGCATTTCTTTACACCATATTGTTTTACCAGAATTTAATTGGATTCTTTGCTGCAAAAGGTTCATATATGCAAGCATGGCCTTTTTGTCTTGACGCGAAGAATTTTCTGGAATGCGATAGCATCCCATTTCGGCCATATATCTGCTGGAAATACCTCTTTCAGACAATAAAAATTCAAGCGCAATTTGTTTTTGCTTATTCATAGATAAATTAGATAAATTGCGATATGAAAAAAACTCATACCCATTTTTACCATAATACCGTTCCGGGCCTAAAAACTCAGATATACGTCGCAGCGTGTTGTCAAGATTTAGCGGCACGGCCAAAAAATCTCGTTTTTGGCGTTCTATAGAATCATCATATCTGTCCGTTGAATATTTCTTATATTTTATAGACTTGAAGGCATAGGCTGCACCGGCCGCGCCGAAAATAACCATACGCAGTATAAAGTATCCGATTACACCAAGAAAAAATAAACACCCCAGCACATATCCCATCGCAAAACCTCCTACTCTCTTGCCTCGCTCAATTCATCTTTCGCATCATTCAGCGATTCCAGCGCATCACTCAAATGATCTACTGCCTCTTCCATCTTAGCATACCGATCCGACTCCTGTAAATTTTCTGGCGTGTTATCCAGGCAATCTTGTTCGTCGTCCATCGCATCTTGAATTAAATCATACGCCACATCGATGTGATGCTCCGCAAGTTCCAACTGTCTGCGTCTTTCTTTATTCATCCTATGACTCCTTTATTATTTATTTACTCTCGCAAATCAACTACATGTTCGGTCTCGCCTGCCCACGCCGGCGGATTGTCAAAAATCACCCGCGCCACCAGCGCATTGTCATATGCCGACTCGCCGTTCCAATAGTATTCGCGCCAACATTCGTCGTTATCAGTTAGAACCGTAAACCTAAATTTCACATTGGGTAACGATTTGGACAGTTCTATGAGGTTACTGTCAAAATCCCAAACGCGTATGTCGCTCTGCTCCAAATACGCAAACGGATTGCTCTCGTCGATCTTGACGCTGACTGGGTCGTATCCAAGTATATTAGCGACCTTAAGTGCCGCCGTGATTAATTCCACATTTGAGCACTCGTCGGCGTTCACGATTTTACAGCTTATATAGTACCTACAAGACATTACCCCACTCCTTTCTTTCTCCCTCTTTTCGGCTTCTCTTCTGCAAGTTTTAATTCATTTTCGACTCCAAACTTTTTCTCGAGCACATCCGGCGTTGCCGCCTTGCCGAGCTTTTCCAATTTCGAGTCCGAAACCCTGTACAGAAAGTAACAATCTCTTAGTTCTTTGCTTGTTAGAACGAACTTTTCGTTGTGTTCTGCATCGAAGTAACGAACCCAGATTCGTTCTCCCTTCGGAACCTTATACGCCATCTCTCTCACCACACGGTTCAATCTCGTGACATCCTGCATAACTACACATTGGCACAAGTACTGTCCCGAAGTCTGGACAATTTGCAACTACAAGCTCACACATTCTTCTGACGACCTCTCTTGTCTCGGGCGCAGTTTTGCGACATAACCTCTTATTTGCAATCACCATAAGCTCTTCCGCGTTCATGTCCCAAATCATATTTACCGGCGCATTTTGCGGCGCTTCGTCTCTATCATATTTGTCCTGCCTATCGTTTCGCTGCGATTGTACATACGGTTGTGCATGCACATGTCTTGCGAGGTGAACCGTAACCCAATACGGAACCTCGATCAAATCAAACGAAAACCTCAGGCATCTGATTGGGCTATGTCGTGCTTCGAGCATCTTGCGCTTCCACTCTGCGCTCGGCGCTGTGTGTACTTTTGTAAGTCCAGCCGTAAACAGCGCTCGACGCTTGCATTCTAGCCAATCTTGTTCGGTTGGATATTGTGTTAGTTTGACTTCCATTTAATCCTCCACGCCCCTGGCGACAATCCAATCCGCGATCGTATATGTGTCTTTGCAAAACCCGAGAGCCCTATCTTCTGGGTTATCGTATCCGTAATTCTCTCGCAGATATTCAGCGGTATCGTGTATCCAGCCACCCGTTCCTAGATGCGCCCCCCAATAGTCGTCCATTTGCGATAGCTTCTCGGCTTCATCATTATCAACGTAGTATTCGCATATTGACCCCTCTTCATTATAGACAAAGAGGTATATGCACGTGCTTGGGCTATACAGGTCTACTCCGGACTGTATGGTCTCAAGCATTTCTTCTGGCGTTTGAAACGTCATCTCAAACTCCTTTCAAATCCTTTATCGCCGTTGCGACTAGTTTTGCCGCCTCGACAATCTCTTCCTGTGTGTTATACTTTGAAAACGAAAACCGCACTGAACTCCTTGCCTCGTCTGGCGTAAGTCCAATCGCAGTCAACGTCCTGCTCGGTTCCAACTCGTGACTTCTGCACGCCGATCCCGCTGAAATACACACGCCCAAACTTGCCAAATACAGGACAAGCGACTGCGCGTCCACACCATTCACTTTCAAGTTCAAAACTTTGCCGACATGATTCAAGCTGTCCGCGTTGACTGTTATGTTCTCTGCCGCAGCCCTGTCTTCCATGAGCTTGTTGTAGAAGTACCGCTTGACATTTGACACACTCAGCCAATCGCGACCTATATCAGCGACTTCGCACGCTTTACCAAACCCTACGATTCCTGCGACATTCGGCGTTCCGCCACGCAAACCATATTCCTGCTCCGCTCCGCCGTAGATCAACGGCTCGAACGGGGCGTTCTTTTTTATGTACAACGCACCGACACCTTTCGGGCCGTGCATTTTGTGCGATGACACTGTCGCATAGTCGCACCCGATATCTCTCAGGCTCAGCGGCGCACATCCTGCTGCTTGTACGCAATCCACATGGAGCAGAACAGGAGCATCATCAATTATCTTGACGATTTCTTTTATCGGATTCGTCGTGCCAAGCTCATTGTTGACGAGCATGACCGAGATAAGTCCCGTCTCATCCGTAATGAGCTGTTTCAAATCGTCGACCAAAACCCTGCCGTTGCAATCCACTCCTAGTTCCGAAACCGTGAACCCATCCTTCTCCAATGCCTTCGCTGCTCGTCTGACCGAATCGTGCTCGACCGCCGAGATTATAATGTGCGTTCTGCCCTCGTCGAACAGATGCCGCCTTAAACCCGCGAACACCGAGTTGTTGCCCTCCGCACCGCCAGATGTGAACACAATCTCGTGCGGATCGCAATCCAAAAGTTCGGCGACCTGCTGTCTTGCGTGGATGATTGCTCTCGCCGCTGTCTGTCCCATCGGATGAAGCGACCCCGGATTGCCATACTCTTCTTCGAGATACGGACGCATCGCATCCAAAACCTCTGGTGCGATTTGAGTCGTTGCGGCGTTGTCGAGATAAATCATTTTCTCACCCTCAATCGTAGTATACTGTTTCTCCGTTCTCGTTTTCGATGAAATACAGTCGCGCATCCAGCCCTCTGTCGAGCCATGCGCTCTCGGCCGCATCAAACGATTCGGCCTCAACAACCTCTTCTTCGATCTGCGTTACATCATAAACCACTTTAAATTTCATGTTGAAACCTCCGATTTGTATTTTGTCCACAGGGGCGTCGGGTCCCAATGCCAACCTTGGCTATGGTATCTATCGCCCTGATAATAATCTATCCACATATCGTCCGATTCCTCCCCGTTTCCGTAAAGCTTAAACAGCATATCCGGGAATTCTTTTGCCAATTGACGCATATGCTCTGTGTTGTCATACCACTTCATGCTATCATACGATAACCAGCTAAAGTCGTTATATTCGTCTGAAAACGGTTTGTCTTCGCCCATAATTTCCGCAAGCCGATGTGAGGCTCTCGCGATTTCTTCCTGTGAAAACCTGTCCTCGTTTACAACGTGTAGGTCATAATATGTATAATATCCCATCATTCATACCTCGCCATAACTCTTTCGACCGCCGTATGTACACGCTCATAAAGATAGTCTGATTCCTCGTCTGCAATCTCTTCCTGCAACTCAAGAACTATGTCTTCCATACGCGAATCGAATTCTTCTTTGGATACTCCCCACTCCTTCATTAAATCGTCCTCGGAGCGATCGTAAAAATAGAAGCACATGATGTCTTCTTTGTAAAATTCCGTATCTAGTTCCCGATACGCATGATAAAGTTCGTCTCGAGTCAATTCAAACTCGTATTCCTTACCGTCTATTGTGCGTTTGATTTTCATTTTCAAACCTCCGCAGTATCATTGTTAAACATAAACCCATCCAGCTCTTTAAACCCAATGCTGTCGCAGTAGTAACACGATATTTTCCCGTCGTGTTTGAGCGCCACAACGTCGCTCACAGACAGGCTAAATCCAGTATAGTCCGCGGGTCTATCTACGTTGAATCTCTCAAATATCCGCTCTAGCACGGCATCAATTGGCTCGTCACACATGACGGGTTCCGTGTATACCGCCTGATAATTGTTTTTAGAAGGCGCCCCCTCAAGAGTGCTAAATGGCGCAAACAAAAGATCTGGGCGCCCGTTAGGCTGTAATTGATAAATCAGCACCGCGTCCTGCGGAGTGTCCAAGAAGCGTTCTTCTATGCGCGTGATTCCCATCTTCATACATCCTCTCTTGCACATATGGTATAAATCTCCGCATCGAGCACAACCTCATTGCAATCTGTGCACTCCAAGCATATGTCGATCGGATTATCTCTGTCGCCGTATGCCGCTATTTCAACATTGTGTCCGAGGTGGGATTTGAGTATGTCCCGTAAAACCTCATTATTCATGTTCTTCTTCATCGAATATAACCAGCTCCGCTTTGCGGACCTTCTCGACTTCCGGATTCCACCCGCACAGCTTGCATCGATTTTTCTGCCGACACATAACTCCACCAGGTCTGTATACGCATCCATTCCTGCGCATTGTTTCTGTGACTACAAATTCTTCCATTGTGATTGCTCCTTTCAAATTTGGTTTTAAAATTTTGGCAGGGGGTAAAGGTGCTGCCCCTTTGTATCGCGGGTCAAAGCCGCGCTCACTACTGTTGTGATAACCCCCTATGGGCGCAGTTACACTTGCGTGCCCTGCGCCGGATCATAATTAGGAATATATCCACGCCAACAATTGTCGATATAAAACCTCGGCAATGTTGATGTTTCCGGGTCTAGTTGGCGTTTGGCCTCCTCGGTCAACTCTGTCTCTGAATACCATCCGTGTTTAACGATGTGATACCACAAATCGTTCTTGTTCCAAGCAAACCAAATGTCGCCTATTTTGCCGCAAATTGGGCAGTATGTTCCAAGCGTGCAAACCTCTCTATCTTCGTTGCGGCCACTTGCGACAGTTGCCTTATAATCAGGCATCGGATACACAAATACACAATGCTCATATTCATGTTTGTGTTTAGATTTAGGTGGTGAACCTTTGCATGACTTCTTTCTGTAGCGCGGAACATCATCGTTCAGATAGTCGCTCAATCCCAGTACCCCGCAATTCCAGCCTTCTCGCACTCCGCTTGTACTGCATCACCGAAGTCTTCGCACTCCACGCAGTCTTCATGACACATGATTGCGTCTGGGCAACGCGCACACATTTTCGCGTATGTCTCATTGATGATTTTGTCGTAAAGGACTGGATCGTCTCTCATTTCAAAACCCCCTATTCATATTCTTCCACGTCAACTTCAGCGTTGGCATAATCGAGGTCGGGCGATAAGAACTCGATTTCGCTCCAATGTTCTCTGACGTACTCATCGCACTGTTCGCTCGATATGTCATCTGGCACATCGAGATATCCCGTTTGCACCGCAAACGGATACGCGGTAATAAAAAGCGTTTTCATGTATGATTCCCTTCTCAATGTTCATTGAATACCACTTGCTGCCCATTGGTCAGCGTCCAGCATCCGCCGTCCGTCTCTGCGCATTTTGTGCAGTTTCCGCCGCACTCCACCGCATCGGATTTTGCTGTTGTCGTTCCATCCTTAAACCTCACGTGCGCTTCGGGCAGGCTGTACGGATTCTCCATTTCAAGCCTAGGCCACGCGCTGAAAATGATGTGTAGATTGTGCGGGATTGCAACACCTCTGCGCAGCCCAT
>Ga0310786_10012467_pt1 | contig 10522 bp, 14 predicted proteins | sample AusTroGonzalo_MG_FD_203881 | JGI IMG/M metagenome (GOLD analysis project Ga0310786, IMG submission 203881) | Bovine rumen microbial communities from tropical cattle in Woodstock, Queensland, Australia - Gonzalo_03 (v2) (version 2) | ecosystem: Host-associated > Mammals > Digestive system >... | reverse complement strand
CGAGTTGTTAAACCTCATTGGCATATCGCATGAGGTTATCGAAGTCGAAGGGAATCATTAACCTGTCTTATCCCGCAGCGGCCATGAGCCTATGCCTTTGATGGCACTGCGGGAGCAAAGAAGAATTGTTTAATCCTAAACCAAATTTACGATTATGAATAAGATGGAAGAATACTGGCAGAAGAATCTGATGCACGCTTCGGTCGTGAAGCATGGTAGAACATTCAACGTGTTCCACAATATGCACGACAAACGGGCAAGGGTTTTTGAGACCGGTGCCTATTGGACTTGCGGCCGGCGTGAGTTCCGCAAGTGGGTAAAGAAACATGGCGGCCACATCTTCAAGCCACTGAAGACTGGTGAGTATTACGACATACATGGAAAGAAGCAAGCCCTGTGGGGAATAAACGATAACTAAACGATATACTACTATGACAGCAACACTTCTTTATGAGGGCGACCAATGGCTCTCAACAGGCTCTTTGGTGCTGATGGGTGTGTTTACAGAGCGTAAGCCGCTTGTCCGTGCCGTATGTAAAATGATTCGGGAAAGGCTGGATGACAACTTTGACCCAAGCCAATATGACAAAGAATGTCTCCGAGAAGACTATGAGGGATGCCGCAATGACTATGCCCGCCAAATGTTCAAAGAATGGAAGCGGAATGGTCAGACCCAAGGAGCGGATATCAACATCCATACGCAAGAATGTGAGTTAAACAAATACTGTGAATTATGAAAGAACAAACTAAATTGTTACGCCGATACAAAGAGCGGCGCGAGAAGTTAAGAGCCGTTAGCTGTCCGTGGGTTGATAATCCAAGCCGGACACCGAAGGGTGCGTTGAATGTCCTAACAACAGACGAAGCCCTCTATTGGGATTATGTCGCAGGGGTTATCGACCTCCATGTAGCAGCCCAACAATTCCATGCCTGCGGCTGGGACAATTTCGTCAACGAGACAGCAACGATGCAGAGATTTCAAAACCTTGATAAAAAGTATAACAAATTGCAGAAAGTATGAGTAAATTACAAAGACTTCGTGACAACATTGAGGCATTGCGCCACGCTTTAACATCAACGAGCGAGTATGACATTGACATACTCAGGAAGTACACAGGCTTTGGAGGATTGAACTTTGTCCTTAACCCTCTCGATACGGCAGCATGGACGAAGAGCGACATTGATTGTTTCTTTGACACAATCATGCTTCATCAGCTTTTGAAAGATGAGAGTAGCGACGAGCGCGAGTTCAAGGCTTGGATGCAAAGCGTGAAGGAAAGCACACTCACGGCGTACTATACGCCGAAAGCCATTCCGGACAAAATACAGGATGCGCTTATCCATGCTCACATTGACAGCAAGCATATCCTTGACCCTGCTGCTGGCAGTGGCTCGTTTTTGCAGCTTGGCATTGATGGGGATGAAGTAGTCGCCTACGAAAAGGATGTTTTAACTTCTCTCCTTCTTGACCGTTCTATGAAAGCATTGCCATTTACACGTTTTGTAAAGGTTATTGGCAAGGGCTTTGAGACTATCCCAGCAAGTGACCTGGGACGCTTTGACCTTGTTACGACCAATGTCCCCTTTGGCAATATCAGCGTGTTCGACCCTGCATACACCAATAGCGACGACGCTGTACGGAGAGAGGCAGCAAAGATGATACACCGCTACTATGTACTGAAGGGGCTTGACTGTCTGCGTAATGGCGGCATCCTGGCATACGTCATCACGTCGAACTATCTCAACCGAGATATGGGGCAACTGCGTGAAGCATTGAAGAACGCAAAGCTGGTAAGTGCTCTGCGATTGGCTAACAACCTCTTCAAAGATGCAGACACGGAGGTAGGCACAGACTTGTTGGTGTTGCAGAAGTGCAACGGTAGGACATCGCTAACTCCCGATGAATCGCTGTTGCTGACAACATACGACGATAGCGACTGCCCGACCAACCTCTACTTTACGGTGTACCCCGATCATGTTATTGCCACCGATAAGAAGATTGATACAGACCCATACGGCAAGCCTGGCTTCGTCTATGAGCATCGTGACGGCGTGAGCGGCATTGCAAGGGATATGGGCATCGTTCTTGCAAAAGACATTGCGGCGAATGTTGATGTTGACCTCTTCCACAAAGGCGGCAATCACGGTGCCGCAGTATCGCGGAGCAATGGCAAGAAGCAACATTACACCAGGCAGGAGATGAAGCTGCTGGAACTATGCAAAGTCTATACGGAACTGTACGAAAAGGAAGCAACGGAACGGAAAGAGAAACCTGCATTGCGAAAGAAGCTTAACACCCTTTACGATGCCTACACGAATAAGTATGGCGACCTGAACAACGAAGACAACCGGCAGGTTGCAAAGCGGCTGAATGTAACAGAAGTGTTGGCTATTGAGCGCAAGGTAGATTTCCACTATGAGAAAGCCGACATCATGCTGAAGCCTATTGCTTTTGCAACGGAAGAACTGAACCATTGCGACACGGCACAGGAGGCACTTGCTGCATCACTGAATGAGTACGGAGAACCAAGGCTCGGTTATATGGCTGGACTTACAGGAATGACGCCAGAAGAGCTGCTGGATGCTTTGAGTGACGAGGTATTCTATAACCCCTTGAATGGGGAATATGAGATAAAGGCTCGCTTTGTCAGTGGGAACGTAATCGAGAAGCTTGACCGCATCAAGAGAAAGGGTGACGGTAACGAACTTGTTCAACGCTCCATCAGCGCATTAGAGGCCGCCATCCCAACGCCTATCCCATTCGACGACCTTGACTTCAATCTCGGAGAACGCTGGATAAGCACAAAGGTGTATGAAAAGTTTGCCTCGGAGTTCTTTTCAATGCCCGATGCAAAAGCTGAAGTGACCGTGAAGTATCAGCCTTTGCTCGACCAATATGCAGCAGATGTGCATCGTGGAAATGAAAAGATCTGGACACAGTTTTATGTAAGCAGTGAAGCCAGCAACGACTACTACGGTATGGAGCTGTTGGTACACGCCCTTCATAATACTTGTCCCAAGATGATGAAGTACAAGCGCGATGAGAATGGCGAGAAGGTGACGGATGACGATGGCGATTACATCAAGATAGAGGATGCGGAAAAGACTCAGTTGGCAAACGCGAAGATTGAGGAGATACGCCAAGGGTTTGTCGATTGGCTCCAGCGTCAGCCGAAAGATTTCCGCGACGACCTTGCCGCTGCCTACAATCGCAGATTTAATTGTTTCGTCAAGCCGCGATATGACGGAAGCCACCAAACTTTCCCAGGCATAGACATGGATGGGCTAAAGAAAAAGTATGGCATAGAACATATCTACGGCAGCCAGAAGGATTGCGTGTGGATGCTGTTGCTGAATGGTGGGGGCATCTGCGACCATGAGGTTGGCAGCGGAAAGACCCTCATTATGTGCATTGCTGCTCACGAGATGAAGCGTCTTGGCCTGTGCCACAAGCCTATGATTATCGGCATGAAGGCGAATGTCAGTGCCATTGCAGAGACATATCGCACAGCTTATCCACAGGCAAGCATATTGTTTGCAAAGGAGAGCGACTATGCCGGCAGTCAGCGCGTGGAGTTCCTGAACAATGCAAAAAACAACGATTATGATTGTATAATCATGTCGCATGACCAGTTTGGCCGTATTCCGCAGAGTGAGGTAATCCAACTGGAACAACTGAAAGACGAGTTGCAGGAAGTGGAAGACAGCCTTGAAGCAATGAGCACATGGGGGTGGGATGTAAGCAAGAAGATGCGCAGAGGTTTGGAGATTCGCAAGAAAAGCGTTGGCGTGAAAATCCAGAAACTCCAACAGTCTTTAAGAAAGCGTGCCGATAACATTGTGGACTTCGGCCTTCTCGGTATCGACCATATCTTTGTGGACGAAAGCCATATCTTCAAGAACTTGCAGTTTACAACCCGTCACGACCGCGTGGCAGGCATCGGAAATCCCGAAGGCAGCAAGCGGGCATTTAACCTGCTTATGGCTATCCGCACCATTCAGAAGCGTACACAGAGAGACCTCGGAGCTACCTTCCTCAGCGGTACGACTGTCACGAACAGCCTGACAGAATTGTATTGCCTGTTCAAGTATCTTCGCCCGAGAGCCTTGGCGAAGCAGAATATCGGATGCTTCGACGCATGGGCGGCCATCTTCACAAAGAAAAGTAGCGAATTTGAGTTCTCGATAACAAACACCATTATCCTGAAAGAACGATTCCGCTATTTTATTAAAGTCCCTGAACTTGCAATGTTCTACAATGAGATAACAGACTTTCGCACGGCAGAGGATGTTGGCATCGAGCGTCCGGCAAAGCACCCAATGCTGCTGAACATCAAGCCAACGCCAGATCAGGAAGAGTTCATCCTGCGTCTAATGGAGTTTGCAAAATCAGGAGACTTTAGGGTTATAGGCATACCGATGCCTGACGACCCTGACCGACGGAAGAAGATGGAGATGGCCAAGATGTTGTATGCAACTGATATGGCAAGGAAGATGAGCCTTGATATGCGTCTTATTGACCCCTCGTATGGCGACCATCCGAGAAATAAGGCAAGCCGATGTGCAGCGCTCGTCAAAGAGTATTACGACAAGTACGATGCACAGAAAGGCACACAGCTTATCTTCTCCGACCTCTCAACATGGCAGAACAATGATGCCTGGAGTGTCTATTCCGAGATTAAGCACAAGCTGGTGCGGGAGTATGGCATCCCCGCCAATGAGATACGCTTTATTCAGGAATGCAAGTGCGACAGGGCCAAGCAGCGACTGATTGCAGCACTGAACGAAGGAAAAGTAAGGGTTGTGTTTGGTAGTACGCAGATGCTTGGTACTGGTGTCAATGCCCAGCAGAGGGTTGTTGCGGTTCATCATCTCGATACTCCGTGGCGTCCGTCCGACCTTGAACAACGAGAGGGTAGGGCAATCCGCAAGGGTAACGAAGTGGCGAAGCTGTATGCAGGCAATAAGGTGGATGTCATTGTTTACGCAGTCGAGAGGAGTCTGGATAGCTACAAGTTCAATCTTCTCAACAATAAACAGATGTTCATACGCCAGTTGAAGCGTGGACAGTTGGGCATCCGAACAATCGACGAGGGTGCAATGGACGAGAACGGCATGAACTTCGCCGAATACATGGCTATCCTGAGTGGCAACACCGACTTGCTTGAGCGTGCCAAACTTGAAAAGCGCATCGGCAGCCTGGAGGGTGAGCGCAAGAGCTATCTCCGTGACCAGCGAGAGCAGGAAGAGAAGATGCAGAACCTCAAAACCGAAAACGAGTGCCATGTGCGCAACATCGCAGAAGCAAAGGCCGACCTCGCCAAGTTTAACAAGGCGCGTCGCTTGGATGCAGAGGGTAATGTGGTGAATGACCTCGTGATTGACGGATTCACGATGCCGACAGTCAACAAAGAAGGCAAGCCCCTAACGGCAGACGACAAGGCAAAAGCACTTGGAGAAAAGTTGTTCAGCATAGCCAACTCAATGCGCACTTGTGAAGCGTACATTGCCATCGGCAGTATCTATGGATTCCGCGTTCAGGTGAAGACATCTGAGGTTGGGTGCTTAGATGGGCAAGTTAGGTACGAGAACCTTTTCTTTGTGGAAGGTAGTACACGTTTGCACTACTCCTACAACAACGGAAAACTGAACCGTACATCTGCACGCCACTCATCGGAGAACGCGCTGCAAGCCTTGCAACTCATACCGAAGCTCATTGACGAATGGCAACAGAGAATGGAAGAGAATGCGCATCGCATTGAACAGATTTCCGCTCTCGTTGGCAAGCCCTGGCCCAAGGAGGAAGAACTCCGATTGCTCCGCACCGACCTCAATCTGCTCGACCGTAAGATAGAGACAGAACTAAATGCAACAAAAGAAGCAGCTGCCGCAAATGCGGCGGCTGCATAAATTCAAAATTCCTATGACACAGAATCAAGTAATTGCTAACACCATCCTTCAGCAGCTTGGAGGTGGTAAATTTGTGGCCGCAACAGGTGCAAAGCAACTGGTGGCTATTGAGAACGGCTTGCGCTTCCGCATCGGACGCAATGGTAGTAAGGCAAACATGGTAAGGATAGTCCTCAAAGGTGACGATACCTACCTGATGCAGTTTATCAAGATAGGCAATGCGGCAAACCCGTATATGATTCTGCTGCGCTATGCCAACAAGGGTTTGAGCGAGGCAGAATATAATGCCAAGGTTCTTGCGGCCACCGAGAAAGCCAAGAAAGCAGCAGAGCCAAAGGTGCTGCAAGAGTACGACGGTATCTACTGCGACCAACTGGAAGAGCTATTTCGTGACTATACGAAAATGAACACCCGATTATTTTAATCCCCCAAAATCATGGAACCAAGGATTATTAAAGGCCACAGATACTTGTGCAAGAAGATGGTGCAGATGGCTACCATTAAAAGGGACGGCAAAGAGAAGAAGTTAAAAGAAATAGCCTACGTTCAAGGGAAGGTGTACTACTGTGACGTGGATACATCTTACCCTGATGACACTTGGCATTGGGCCGACAAAAAGAACGCCTCTGGCTGCATCATCGACGAGCAGGGTCTTCGCCATTCTTGGCCCTACGACCCGGAACATCATCCGTGGTGTAAAGACCGATGGACGGACTTCTTTGAGGACTTAGGAGAATAACCACAAACAAAACGACTATGGAAACAAAAGCAGTAACAATTGAGAATCTTAGCGAATTGCTCCTGATTGACAGGCTACTTGACAGGTGGAAGGATAATGCCAAACGCTCAGACAGCGACTTTAATGATGGCTATGCCTTGCATGACAGAGTGAGAGCCGCGTTAAAAGAGCAGCTGAAAGACTAAATCAAAGATTTCTGCGAGATAATGAGGACATCTCACAGAAAATCCGTATCTTTGTCCTCGAAAAGCTACAACATTATGGCAAAAATCATTGAATTTAACACGGCAAGAAAGGAAACTTGCAGTACCCCTCGCGGCTCAACAGCGAAGGGAAACCAGCAGACAGCCGAAGAAGTGCGAAAGTATATTCTTGGCATCGACGACGGCGACGGAGAGGAAGATCTGCACGTCTCCATGACATTCCTGAACCTTGACGAAGCGAGAACGGCTATCGTTGGAGATTTCGATGCAGTGGAACCTCTCATAGACGAGTTACATGGGGAAGTACAGCGACGCCAGCGCATTTACGATGATGAGCGCAAGAATCGTGGTCCAGGTGTCATCCTCAGTGTTCAACAAGTAGTCCAGCTTCTTAAAATGATGCTTGAAGACGGATGGACTGACCTCAATCCGGACGTTCACATCATTGCTGAAGCTCGCTACAAGGCACTACAAGAAAAAAACAAAACTATTGTTTGCAAACCGAAAAAGTAAATCAAAATTACAAAGACTATGTATAACGTATTTTTCCTGACTCCTGGTGAGTTTACACAGGCAGTCATCATGCCGGGTTTCAAGCCCGCAGAGTTTGAGGACATTGAAGATGCCAAGGCGTTTATCGCTGACCAAGTGCGCGAAGAAGACAAGGTGCAACCAGGCGACAACTCCAACGCCGCCACAATCTGCTACCAAATTTACGACGGTTCGCCCTATGATGAAGACGGCGAAGTCGTTGCAGAGCCTGTCTATTTCAGCGACGATTACTACTATCACCCATGACCAAAACGGTATTCCCATGCTTGCATAGCTTCATGTTCAGGGACTATCTCAAATGTTGGCTGGGCTGCCACCCTCGCACACGATGGTGGCGGTCCGGCAAAGATACCGAACAAGAGGCTTTGACAATGAGCGTATCAGCATGGCGAAAGTTCTGCAAGGACTATGACCAAGATTTCAAGAAATTGTAACGACTATGACAACAGACTTTACTCCCGAAGCGCCGCACACTGACTATGAGTGTACGCTTCATGTACGCGGAACTAAGGCATGGTTCCAGACTATCCGTGATTTGCTCGACAATGCAGAACCGGAAGACGAAGACCAGGCACATGCCAAGGACTTCCTTTATCACGAGGTGGAGGATGTCATCAACTGGATTAACCAAAACGAAGGGTATTACAAACAAAAATGAGTCCAAAACTATGAAGACAATCGTAACATTCAGTGGAGGCTTCCACAATAGCAAGGCCATTAGCCTGTATATGAACTTCTCCAACGAAGCCCTGTGCGACTATGCAGACTGCAACATCAGCGCAAAGACGTTGATAGACGAGAACCTGACACCCTACCAGCGCAAACGCTTGGAGCGTCACTTCTGCGGCATCAAGGGGTGTATGTGCGGACATTGGCATCGCGCAGACATCAACAAAGCCGACATCATAAAGAATGCGGAGCACGCTCAGGCTATCCGCAGGATGAGAGACAGAAAGCGCTCGCCATTCTTCGAGAAGTATGCCGGCATGGGTGTACGCTGCGACCGTACTACATACGAAATCAAGAACCCAGAAGAGTTCGCCAAGAAGTATGCCGATGAGAACGGTTATGCCCGCTACGAGATTGTGACCACAGGCCACAAGTTCCCGACCTTCCCAGACGTCTATTTCTCCGGCGACGGAATGGCAATAGGTTTCTTTAAGTAAGGAGGACAAGGCTATGGCAACAATAAATTTGACTGAACAAGAAATAGGTGCCGTCCTCTCGGCTGTATCCATACGTTTGAATGGCATACGCGGTTACTGCCTCTCGGAAGAGGATTATCTGATTAGCGCAAAGGAGGAACTGGAAAAGAATTTGAAAGATTAAAAACAGGAGAAATTGTAAATCGTTAAATTGCAAATGAAGATATGAAGACATTTGAACAACTGACCATCAAGCAGGTCAAGAAAGAAATTATTGCTTGGGAAACTGAAATGGGCCGCGAGCCTAAGAGTGTTGAAGTAATCTACATTGGGCAGAATCCTGATGAGGAATTATACGAGCAGGGTGACGGCACGTTTTGCGAACAATTCTATGCACACGTCGTTATTGACGGCGAGGAAATGATGCGCTACTACGAGTGGAACTGTACCGATGAAGAAATAAGTGCTTCATCTGACGAAGACCCACATGAGAATGACTACGACAATGACAATGACGAGCAACTGCCTCCGAATATCGTGGAGCGCTGCAAGTATGTGGGGCAGTCGCTCGCCACTCTTGACCTCAGCGAGGCACAGGTGGATGTGAAGAAGGAACTGGCCGTACCAGTGGTTCGCATCCGTATGGACTACCCATTCCCCGTAGAAAGCGGCGACTTTAATGTATATAGCATCCCGGAGGCAAAGACATGGGGTGAACTGCTGACCGAGATTATCAAGGTATTCCAACGTGAATATAATGCTGGCAAGAACGCCGCCCCGCACGCTTTGGAGGATTTCGTCATTGAGCCGATAGACATCCATCCTAACAATCTTGCCACGGTGATTATCGGCAGCTAACCCGCCCCTATAATTCTCCTATAGGGAGTAATCTAATAACGGGCTGGCTGTCCCCAGCGGATAGCCAGCCCGCTTTTTAATTTCCGAAAATAGATTAAAACTGCAACTATGAACAATAAACAATAACGGCTATGACAAACAAAGAGTGGTACGAAGTTAAGGCATATTACGGAGGCTTAACAGGTGCGTGTTCCGCACGACGCAAAACCGTTGACGAGTGCCATAAGTGGCTTCGAGAAAACAAAACAATGTCGTATGCAAGTGGACAATGCGCTTGGGATGATGCAAATATGACGCGCTTCAAGATAACGAAGTGTGTTATGAGCACCGAAGTCGTTGAAGAGCGAGAGGTGACACTTGATAGTTTCCCGCCCATGTCTATACATGGTGGGTGTGCGGACCAGCAGCACAGCCCAGAAGAATACTTTCTGCCGAACTCTCCCCGTTAAGCTATCATAATTATATTTTACGCACGCGCACGCAAAAAAGCCGACGATTTTTAATAAAAAGTCGGCTTTTTTTAATAAAGTCGGCTGTTAGTCGGCTATTAGTCGGCTGTTAGTCGGTTTCCTGTTTGTTCTTGCGCGTGCTTTTCTTCTCAAAGTCCGTGTCCGGCTCTGCCGCAATGGAAAGGTGGCTATTGTTTATGGTGTCGATATTGACATTGACACGATAGGCCAGCGCATTGTACTCCTTCCGTAAAACGCCAAAGTCCTGCCGAAGCGTATTGTATTGCCCCTGGATTGTTCCGATGGTTGCACGCAGCTCTTCAATCTCCTTGCGTAGTGTGGCTATATCATCTGCGGGTGCTGACTCCATCCTCTCCCGAAACCCTTGTGGTACATCCTGCTTTTCCTTGCGGCTTGCGCCCCTGCGTCTCTTCTCCTCCGGCCTGTTTCGGTCAATGATGAAGTTGTATGGCGATACTTGCAGTTTGGAGCAAGTGTCGAAGAACTCATCGACAGGGAAACGTGTTCCTTTAAGAAACCTTTTGCGGGCATTTTGGCTTTTTATGCCCATTGCCTTGCTGACATCTGTCCAGCTTATGTGATTTGCGTGGAAGACGCTTTCGGCAGCTTGCCCATCCCATCTGATGCTATGCCAATCATCGCGGG
>Ga0310786_10012465_pt1 | contig 10522 bp, 8 predicted proteins | sample AusTroGonzalo_MG_FD_203881 | JGI IMG/M metagenome (GOLD analysis project Ga0310786, IMG submission 203881) | Bovine rumen microbial communities from tropical cattle in Woodstock, Queensland, Australia - Gonzalo_03 (v2) (version 2) | ecosystem: Host-associated > Mammals > Digestive system >... | reverse complement strand
GAAGGTGGGATTCGGCTACCTGCATTCCTGCCTCCGCAAGCTGCCCGAAACGAGCCTCGAGAACTTCTATATCAACCGCTTCGGACGGCCCCTCTACGAAATGTTCTTCGAAGATTATACGGAGAAAGTCTGGGGCATCCATCCCTCGCAACTCGGCGCGGACTGGGGCAGCCAGCGCGTGAAGGGGCTTTCGATCACCGCCGTACTGGCCGATATGCTCGCGCGCGCCATGCACCGTTCCCGCAGTGCGGAGAAGGTGCAGACCTCGCTCATCGAACAGTTCATCTATCCGAAATACGGTCCGGGACAACTCTGGGAGAAGGTCGCGGACAAAGTGCGCGAAGGCGGCGGAAGCCTGGCCCTGGAATCGCGCGTATGCGCCGTGAACGTGCAGGGGAACAAGGTGGTGAGCGTCAGCGTGCAGGAGAAAGACGGGAGCGTCAGCGAGCATCCCTGCGACTGCTTCCTTTCCTCGATGCCGGTCAAGGACCTGGTCGCCGCGCTGCGGGGCATAGACATTCCCTCCGAAGTGGCGGTCGCAGCGGCAGCCCTCCCCTATCGCGACTTCATCACGGTCGGGCTCTGCCTGGACAAGAAGAAGGTGCTGCGCGACCTGCCCGACACCTGGATCTACATTCAGGAAAGGGATGTAAAACTGGGACGCCTGCAGGTCTTCAACAACTGGTCGCCTTACCTGGTGGCCGACCCTGAAAAGACGCTCTGGATGGGCCTGGAGTATTTCTGCACGGAGGGCGATGCGCTCTGGGAAATGAGCGATGCGGATTTTATCGCGATGGCCGCCGGAGAACTGGAGAAAATCGGGCTGGTGGAGAGCGGAGCCGTGCTGGATGCCTGCCGCATCAAGGTGCGCAAGGCCTACCCCGCCTATTACGGCAGTTATGCGCAGATGGATGCGATCCGCACCTTCCTCGACTCGATAGAGAACCTCTGGTGCATCGGCCGGAACGGGCAGCACCGCTACAATAACATGGACCATTCGATGATGACCGCGATGGAGTGCGTGCGCAGCCTCCGGGAAGGAAGCACGGACAAGTCGGCGGTCTGGAACGTAAATACGGATGAAGCGTACCACGAAAGCAAAGAAAGCCGATAGTTCCGCCTTCCTCGACTGGGGCCTGACGGGGCTCTGCATCCTGGCGGGGAGCCTCCTGATCTGGCTGTGCTACCCCTACCCTGCGACGATGACCGATTCCTTCGGCTATCTCTTCGCCGCCATCGAGAAACGCTTTCTCGTCTTCCGTCCCTACGGCTATTCGGCCTTCCTGCGGGGAGTGCATTTCTTCAGCCACAGCGTGCTGGCGGTCTTTGTCGCACAGGCGCTGCTCTACTGGCTTTCGCTGACCGCGCTGCTTCGGCTCGTCCGCAAGTATTTCCCGCCGCGCCGCAGCCTGCCCTTCCTGCTGCTGGAAGCCGCTGCCGCGCTCGCGCCCGCCGCACTGTTCATGCTCGACGCCCTGATGGCGGACATCCTCTACTGCAGCCTCCTGCTGCTGATGTGCGCCGGCGGCATCGGGATGCTCAAGGGCCGCTCGATTCCGTGGATGCTGCTGTATCTGGCCGCGTTCTTCCTGGCGCTGCACACCCGCTATTCGGCGATGTTCCTGCCCCTGGCCTTCGTCCCCGTGCTGCTGTTCCACCGCAGCCGCGTCTACGCCCTGACCGGCATCGCGCTTACGGCGGCCGTTTTCCTCGTCTTCCGCTCCAATATGCAGTCGAATATGCAGAAGGCGGTCGGCGTCCGGCAGTTCTCGACCGGCTTCGACGGCTGGCAGCTCGCGAACAACGCCATGCACATCCTGCCGCATCTGAGCGACGCGGAACTGAAGAAAATGCCTTCCGACGCCCGCCTGAAGCAGCTGCACAGCTTTTGCCTGCGGAGGTATGACGATGCGATTCTGGGCTATACGCAGGGCGGGAAGAAGGCCGTCTCCGCCTTCCTGTGGAAAAACGACCTTCCGCTCAAACAGTATATGACGGCGGTTCTGAGCAACGGCCGCAACGGCTATCAGGAGGTCTGGGTCAAGCTGGGAAGCGGACTCTATGCCGATTACGGGAAATGGCTCATCACGCACTATCCCTTCAAGTTCCTACGCTATTATCTGCTGCCGAACCTGCCGGGCGTGTTTTATCCCCGGGATACGGAAATCGTAGGGAACTTCGCGGAAATTCCCGCCGGGAAGCAGGAAATGGTACAGTGGTTCGGCGTGCCGGAAGACCTTGTGATGCGCGAGCGCAGCCCCTTCTTCCGCCGCCAGATCCGACCCCTGCTCCCTGCTCTGGAACTGCTGACCTGGCTGCTGTTCCTCGTCGCCGGCATCTATGCCCTGAGGAAGGGCAGGAAGTATCCCCGGGAGACGAAACAGGTCCTCTGGCTGCTCTTCCTGCTGGGCTTCATCCACTATGGCACTACCCTCTTCGCCACGCCCATCGTCCTGCGCTACTGGCTGCCGATGCACGCGGTCAAGTTGGTCTTTGCCTGGATTGCCCTGCGGGATTAAAGCGTATTGTACCTGGTATAGCTGAGCATCTGGCCCAGCAGGCTCTCCGGATAGACCAGTTTGTAGTCCACGATGGCACCGCCCTTCTCTACGGGGACGATGTCGGGGTTCAGGAAGCCGCCGTAGGGCTTGAGCCCGAGCGCCTTGTAGCGCTCCAGTACTTCGCGGTGGATTTCCGGGTCGATGTTGACCGCATAGGTCTCCACCAGGGCCTTGCCCGCCGCATAATCCCCCTCTGACTTGATGCGCTGGATTTCCGCCAGCAATTCGCCGAACTGCTCGCGCAGCAGGGCATAATCGGTCACGCAGAAATAGGTCTTTCCGTCGCGTTCGCGCTTTTCGATGGAGCCGCCTTTCTCGTAGCACCATTCGGCGATGAGCTTGCGGTTCTGCATATGGGCTTCGGTATTCGGCCGACCCAGTTCCACGCGGGTGAACTGCGCCATCAGGCCGTTGCGGATATATCCCGCATATTCAGCCTTGTAGGCCTCCGGATCGGGCATGATGCCCAGTTCCACGAGCTTCGGATCCGCGGCGAACCACAGGCCGAAGAGGTCGGCGCGCGCTTCTTCGAGCGTCGATGCGTACTCTCCCATCGCCGTGGCGGAAACGCCCGGGAGCAGCTGGCCGGAGCCGTGTCCGAGGCATTCGTGCAGGTCCGTATGCACTTCGCTGGCGTAGGAACCCCACTTGTGCGCGAGTTCGATTTCCGCTTCGTCCCAGGCGAATTCCTTGAGGGTGCTGTTGGGCATTTCCTCGGCACTGAAATCGTAGGCGTGCGTGATATTGGCGATGGTGACGGACTTGGAACCGAATTCCTTGCGGATCCAGTCGGCGTTGGGCAGGTTGATGCCGATGGGCGTGGACGGGTAGGCATCGCCGGAGAGGCAGACCGCATTGATGACCTTGGCGCTGATGCCCTTCACTGTGCTCTTCTTGAAGCGAGGGTCGGTGGGAGAATTGTCCTCGAACCACTGTGCGTTCGCCGCCAGCAGTTCCGTGCGTTTGGACGCCGCCGCATCCTTGATGTTGACGTGCCCTTCCCAGGAGCCCTTGCGGCCGAGGGGGTCGTTGTAGTCCTCGACGAAGCCGTTGACGAAGTCCACCGTCCCGAGGGTGTCTTTGACCCATTCGATGTTGAAGGCGTCCCATTCCTTGAGGTCGCCGCTGCGATAATAGGCCACAAGACGCTCCAGGGCCTGCTTCTGCAGTTCGTTCTCCGCATAGGCGGAAGCCGCTTCCAACTCTTCGCAGATCTTGTCGATGGCGGGGCCGTAGATGCCGCCGGACTTCCAGGGCAGTTCCACGACGCGTCCGTTTTCCTTGACCACCTTGGTATTCAGGCCATAGGAAATGGGGTGCGGATCATTCTTGTCCTCGATGGAGGCATAGTAGTTCTCCACCTCCGCGCGGGTGACGCCGTCATAGAAGTTGACGCCGGAGAGTTTTACGATATCCCCGTCCGTGCGGGTGCTGCGGCGCTGCGGATAAAGTTCCGGATCATACATATAGGCAAGCAGCAGTTCCCGCGTCTCCGGAGCCGTACCGACGGCTTCCATCAGGGAATCGAAATACTGCGCCGGGCAGGTCGGGAAGAACTTGTCCTCCGCATAGTGATGGTGGATGCCGGCGGAGAAGAAGACGCGCTTGGCGTATTCCTCAAAGGCGGCGTAATCCGCCGTGCCGCGGTCTCCCTTGTAGTCCTTCAGAATGGCCTCCAGGGTATGCTTGAGCGTAATGTTATGCTTGCAGTTCTGGTCCCAGAGGATTTCGTTTCCCCACTTGGCCGCCTCGGCGAGGTGATAGGCGTAGGCCTTCTGCTGAAGGCTCAGTTCCTCCCATCCGGGGACGGTGTAGCGCATGACCTTGACGTCTGCGAACTGGTCGAGGGTGTATCTGAAATCTTTTTCTTTCTGGGGCTTACAGGCTGCGGCGGAAAGACCCGCCAGGGCAATCAATGACATTTTTACTATCGTTTTCATACAAATGTGGTTATTTCAAGTTTCCAAAGATAAGCATTTTTATGTTTTTGTACGTTTTTTACAATTCTTACCTTCATCTTTGGCCAGTTAATGAAGAGCCCCTTTCGCTCAACGAGTAGAGATGCAACAACGGGCACTTGTTGCTACGCAACCCTATCCGGGTAAATGTGCCCTAACGTTGCATCTCTACTCGAATATATCGCTCAGGGTCTCTTACATATAAAGAAAGAAGATGGGAATGAAAGATTTACCGGCGGAGGAGCGGCCGAGGGAGAAAATGCTCGAACGGGGGCCGGAGGGGCTGAGCAACGGGGAATTACTGGCGATACTGCTGCGTACGGGAGCCAGGGGCGAAACGGCACTGGAGCAGGGACGGAGGCTGCTCCGCGCAGCCGGAGGGACCCTGACTGGCCTGTTCTCCCTGTCCGGGAGAGGCGTCAGCGCCTTCAAGGGCATCGGTCCCTACAAGGCGGCTTCGGTGATGGCCGCCCTGGAACTGGGACGCCGTTTCCTGGCCGAAAAGCCGGCGCTACAACGCACTCCGCTCTCCTGCGGCAGGGCGGTGGCGGAGTATATGCTGCCCCGCCTCAAGGGGCTGGACCACGAAGAACTCTGGATGATCTACCTGAATGTCGGGAATATTCCCATCGACTGCCAGAAGATAACCTCCGGCGGCTGGGCCTCCACCTCGCTGGATGTCAAGCAGATTGCCCGGGCGGCCCTGGAACGGGGCGCTTCTTCCCTGATCCTGGTGCACAACCATCCTTCCGGCGACCCCAATCCCAGCCGCGCGGACATCAACGGGACCAACAGCCTCAGGCGGACCCTTTCGGCCTTCACGCTGCAGCTGTTGGACCATGTCGTGATTTCAGACGGCAGTTTCTACTCCTTTGAAGAGGGTGTTGCGAGAGAGTTTTCTCCGGGGGCTGACGCAAGGCAGGATGACCGCGAAAGGGTCCTCCCGTTATAATTCCTTCCGCCAGCGGGCGAGCGGAATGCCCAGCTGGCCGCGGTATTTGGCGATGGTGCGGCGGGCTACCCTGTAGCCCTTCTGCTGCATGACCTCGACCAACTGCTCGTCGGTCAGGGGCTTGCGTTTGTCCTCCGCGGCGATGCACTCGGACAGCGCCTTTTTCAGTTCGCGCGTCGAGACTTCCTCCCCTTCGCTGTTCTCCATCCCTTCGGAGAAGAAATATTTCAGCGGGAAGATACCGAAAGGCGTTTCGATGTATTTGCTGCTGACGACGCGCGATACGGTCGAGATATCGAAACCGGTGATTTCCGCGATGTCCTTGAGCACCATCGGCTTGAGGTAGGTATCGTCGCCGTTGCGGAAATAGTCGTACTGGTAGTCGAGGATGGCCTGCATCGTCTTCTGCAGGGTATTGTGCCGCTGCTTGACCGCCTCCACGAACCATTTGGCCGAATCGAGTTTCTGCTTGACGAAGGTGACGGCCTCCTTCTGGGCCCGCTGCGAGGCGCCCTGCGCATCCATAAGCATCTCGGCGTACTTGCGGTTCACCCGCAGCTGGGGGATGTTGAAGCGGGGCATCTCGAAGGACAGGCGCCCGTCCTCCCCTTCCGTCAGCACGAAGTCCGGAACGATCTGCTGGGTACGGTCCTCGTAGGCATTGTCCACCTGGCCGCCCGGCGCGGGATTCAGGCGCACGATCTTGGCGGTCGCGGCCTTCAGTTCATCGGCGCTCAGCTGCAGCCGGGACATGATTTTGTCGAAATGCCGGTTGGAGAATTCCGTGTAGCATTCTTCGAGGATGCGCTCGGCGTTGCGGACGGCGTCGCTGCTTTTCTTGTTCCGCAATTGCAGCAGCAGGCATTCGCGCAGGTCCCTGGCGCCGATGCCGGGCGGATCGAAGGTCTGCACGATTTCCAGCATTTTCTCCACCTCTTCCTCATTGGTTTCGATGCCGGCGCGGAAGGCCAGGTCGTCCACGAGCGTGGGCAGGTCGCGGCGCAGATAGCCGTCGTCGTCCAGGCTGCCGATGATGAAAAGGGCGATATCCCGCTGATGGGGCGTCAGGTCGCAGAATCCCAGCTGGTCGCGCAGGCTCTGCGAAAAACTTTCGTGAATGGAGAAGGTATTGTACTCGGGCAGCGGGTCCTTGCCGCGGTTGTTCACGCGCAGCTTGTAAGGGGCGATGGTGTCGTCTTCCTGCAGCTCGTCCAGGGAAATCTCCGTGCGCTCCTCCTCGCTCTCGGGATCGGGCGTATCGTCCAGGACCGGATTCTGCTCCAGTTCGGCGCGGATGCGCTGCTCCAGCTCCTGCACGGGAAGTTCGATCAGTTTGATGGTCTGAATCTGGAGCGGAGAAAGTTTCTGTTGCTGCTTGAGTTCAAGCCCCTGTCCGAGCGTCGCCATCCTACTGTTCCCCCTGTTCTTCTCCGGAAGCCGCCGCTTCCGCTGCCGCCTCCGCTTCTGCTTCCGCCAGGGCCTTCCGTTCGCTGGGAAGGGTAGGATAACGGAAAGTCTCGCCCACGAGGAAACTGTTCGGGAAGGTCTGGCGAACCCGCTTGAGTTCCCGCGCCGCATCGGTCTTGGTACGGAAATAACCCGCCGTGACCTTGTAACTGGAATGGGAATAACTGCGATCGACGCTCAGGTCCGGGTAATTGGACCTGAAGAGGGAAAGGGCGCGGGCGGACTCCAGGTCGGAATTTTTGCCGATGCCCGAATAAATACGGATCCGGAAGCCGCTGATGAGATAGCTTTCGTTGCGCTGCATCTGCTCCTCGAACGCGCTGCGTACGGCTTCGCTCTGGCGCACCTTCACCGCAGGCGCCATCTCAGAAAGGATCTCCGATTGTGCGCTCGCCGCGAGGCCGCAGAGGCAGAAGAGGAAGGTCAGCAGCAACTTTTTCATCATCAGAACATCTTTAGCAGGTCTTCCATCGGAACATCCTTATACTCGAAGGTGCGCCGCAGGCCGCTCTTTAGCGAAATCAATGCCAGGATATCGACAGTGTACTGCGACTGCTCGCTGCCGGTCATCGAGGAAAAGAGCGAAAGGACGCCGCCCTCCCCCAGCAGGTTGCCGCTCAGGGGGACTTTGTAATCCTTGGTGCATTTCCCCTCCACGAAGATGTCCGAAGCGCTGATCTTGAGGAAATCCTCCCCGTTCCGCTTGATCATCCCCTGGGCATCCCGGATAATCAGGTCGGTCGCCGGATTGTCCACGGTCAGGACAAGGATCGCATCCAGCGAACGCAGTCCCGTCGGGGAAACGGAGTGGAGTTTGCAATCCGTCACCCGGATATTTTTGTAGGAACTGACGCAACTGCAGAGCAGGGCGGCAGCCAACAGGAATGCAGGGAGGAATCGTTTCATCGGGACAAAGATAATAAAAATATCTCTATCTTTGCGCCGATGAAAAAGGTCTATATCGAGACATACGGCTGCCAGATGAACGTCAGCGACAGCGAAGTGGTGCTTTCCCTGCTCGCCGATGCGGGCTACGGACGCACTTCCGACATCGCCGAGGCCGATGTCATCCTCGCGAATACCTGCTCCGTGCGCGACAATGCCGAGCAGCGCATCCGCGGTCGCATCGACCACTTCGCGCAGTACCGCAAGGCGCGTCCCGGGGTGCTCGTGGGCATCCTCGGCTGTATGGCCGAACGCCTGAAAGAAGCGCTCACGGAATCCGGGAAGGTCGATATCGTCGCGGGCCCCGATGCCTACCGCTCGCTGCCCGCACTGCTCGAAGCGGCTTTCGACGGCCATCCGCAGGTGAACGTGCTGCTCTCGCGCGAAGAGACTTATGCCGATATCAACCCCGTGCGCACGGACGATGCCGGAGTCTCCGCCTTCATTTCCATTATGCGCGGATGCAACAATGTCTGCTCCTACTGCGTGGTGCCCTTCACCCGCGGGGCGGAACGCAGCCGCGATCCGCACAGCATCGTCCGCGAAGCCTGCGACGTCTTCCGGCGCGGCTACCGCGAAGTGACGCTGCTCGGCCAGAACGTCGATTCCTACCTGTGGAAAGGGCCTGCGGGCGAGGAAGTGAATTTCGCCCGATTGCTGGAGAAGGTGGCGCAGATTTCCCCGGAACTGCGCGTGCGCTTCTCCACCTCCAATCCCCAGGATATCTCCGACGAGGTTGTCCATACGATGGCCCGCTACGAAAACATCTGCCGCCACATCCACCTGCCCGTACAGTCCGGCAGCAACCGGATGCTCGAAAAGATGCGCCGCCGCTACACCCGGGAATGGTATCTGGAGCGGGTGGCCTTCATCCGCAGCGTCATCCCGGACTGCGGCCTGACGACCGACGTCATCGCCGGATTCTGCTCGGAGACCGAGGAAGACCATCGCGACACCCTGTCCCTCTTCGAGGAAGTGGGCTTCGACGCCGCCTTTATGTTCTGCTATTCCGAACGGCCGGGAACGCTGGCCGCACGCAAATATCCCGACGACGTGCCGCAGGAAGTGAAGGTACGCCGCCTGAACGAGATTATCGCCCTGCAGGGCCGCAAGAGCCTGGAAAGTTATCGCGCCGATATCGGCAAGACCTTCCGCGTGCTGGTGGAAGGGCCGTCCAAGAAGGGCTCCGGCCAACTTTGCGGACGCGCTTCCAACAACAAGATGTGCGTATTCGAGGCGCCCGGATGCAAGGCGGGAGACTACGTGGAAGTCCTCGTCCGGGACTGCACGTCCGCAACCTTGCTCTGCACCCTTGAAAAAACTTGCACGGCAAAAAATTAATCCCTATATTTGCGGTCCCTATCCAACACGGTGCGATTAGTTCAGTTGGTAGAGCACCAGATTGTGGTTCTGGGTGTCGTGGGTTCGAGTCCCACATCGCACCCCAAAAAAAGAAGAGAGCGACTGTTTTGAGTCGCTCTCTTTTCTAGTCTAGCGTTACATATTCCTTTATCTATTAGAGCGGTGGAGCCGAGTGAAGAGACACCGTTGCCGGAATATACGGTCTCCGGCAACTACAGATGGGACGCTGCACTGAGCTCTGTGAAAAGGCTCGCTCCGCGTCCCACTGTTGCCTAGACCTGGATGCAAAAGGGCACCATTTTTGCCCAAAATACCCCCAATTTGCATAAAACCAAGTACCATAGGTACCTTGTTCTTGTCAAAATAGGGACTTTTTGACGAAAACCACGTACCTTTTCGGCTGCCGCCGAGGCGCGAGGGTATTGTGCCCGGAGGACGTGGCCACCCGCGGCCACGGGGAGCGGGTGGGGCCCGCAAGATACGAGTTATCGCGAAGCGATGACGAAGAAGATTGTGGGAGGGTCCGGAGTGAGCAAAGCGAATGGAGTTCCGACGGGCATAGTACCCAAGCAGCCGAAAAAGGCGGCAGCCATGAGGGGACGGCCAGAACGGCGAAATCATCGCCGCTCTGTAGATTAGAACAGGGTAGGGTGGCTCTTGTCGAGTTCCGTCAGGATGCGCTCCATAACGGCGTTGCGGATGAGGGCGGAACGGGAAGTGACCTTGAAGCGCTTGCAGAATTCGTCGATGGCGGAAATCTCCATCTCATTGAAGAATACGCTCTTGCGGTATTTGCGCTTGAGGGCGTCACGCTGCCGGTCCAGATAGGACGGATCCACCCCTGCATATTTTTTCTTTTTCCGTGCCATATTGCAAAGATAGCACTAATTATTTGATATACAATTCCTGTAAGGCTTTAGCGATGGGCAGCAGCTGGACCAGGCTGTCCATTTCCAGCCTCCGGCCGATGATGGTTCCGCCCGGTTCCACCACGAAAAGCCGCGGGGTGCCGATGATGCCGTAGGCCAGCTGGTAGCCGGAGTCGATGTCCGGATCCCAGAAGTGCCGCACCTTCACGAGCGGGTTCTCCGCACGGATTTCCCGGCGGAAACGCCGCCAGGCCTTGCGCTCCGTTCCGGTATAGACGGCTGCCAGTTCCAGGGGAAAATCGACGGCGGAAAGGGCCTGGGGCAGCAGTTTGACTTCTGCGCGGCACTTCGAGCAGCCGGGCTCGTAGAAGAAGAGCAGCGTCGTTTTGCCTTTGGCGGGGATGTCCG
>Ga0310786_10012464_pt1 | contig 10523 bp, 3 predicted proteins | sample AusTroGonzalo_MG_FD_203881 | JGI IMG/M metagenome (GOLD analysis project Ga0310786, IMG submission 203881) | Bovine rumen microbial communities from tropical cattle in Woodstock, Queensland, Australia - Gonzalo_03 (v2) (version 2) | ecosystem: Host-associated > Mammals > Digestive system >... | reverse complement strand
AGAGACAGAAGAAAAAGAATTCAATGAATTTTTCAACGAAATAGAATTTACTTTGGAAGATGGTACAAAACTCGTAATTGCTACAACAAGACCAGAATTACTGCCAGCTTGTAAAGCCGTATTTGCCCATCCAGATGATGAGAGATACAAACCATATTTTGGTAAAATGATTACTACTCCATTGGGAGATACTGTACCTCTTTTACCAGATGACAAAGCAAAAATTGATAAAGGAACTGGACTTGTAATGTGTTGTAGTTATGGAGATGAAGTAGATGTATATTGGTTCCAAAAGCATGAATTAGAGCCAAAAATCTGTATCGATAGATATGGAAAGATGATAAATACATGATTACCTGAAATAGATTGACTCAAAGTAGATGAAGCTAGAGAAAAGATGATGGAAATCTTGACTAATATGTGAGTAGTCAGAGCTAGGACCCCAATCATACAGAGCAAAGCCATCTCAGAGAGAGGTAAAGTACCTGTAGAAATTTTGCCAGTACATCAATGGTTTGTAAAGATTTTGGACAAAAGAGAAATATTGTTAGCACAAAATGACAAGATGAATTGGTATCCAAACTTCATGAAAAAGAGATCAAACGATTGGATTGAAAATCTACATCGAGATTGGAATATATCTAGAAACAGAAAATTTGGTATTCCTATCCCAGTATGGTATGATGTAAATACAAATGATATCATTTTGCCAAGTGAAGAACAACTTGAACGTGGTCCAGTAGATCCTACTGTAGATTTGCCAGATGGATATACAGCTGACCAAGTAAAATGAGAGACATTAGTATTGGATACTTGGTTTACTTCAGGTCTATCTCCATTGATCAACAAAAAGATGTTAGAAAGAGATTGATTTGATACGACAAACTTTTTCCCAATGGACTTGAGACCTCAAGCTCACGACATTATCAGGACTTGGTTATTGTATACTACATTGCATAGCTATCTGAGAGAAAACGATATCCCTTTCAAAAATATCATGGTTTCTGGATTTGTAATGGCTGAAAAATGAGAAAAATTCAGTAAATCAAAATGAAATGCAAAATTCGATCCAGAAACAATCATCGACCAACGATGAGCTGATGCTGTCAGATATCGAGCTGCAGGATGACAACTCTGAAAAGATATGCTCTTTGAAGAAAACGAATTCAAAAACTGACAAAAATTAGTGACAAAGCTCCGAAATGCAGCAAGTTTCGTGCAAATGTTGACTGAATGATTTAATCCAAAAGCAGATTTTGATACGAATACTCTATTGGAGACAGATAAATGGATCATCGCAAAAGCAAACGATACAATCAAAAAAATGTCAGAATATCTTGATAAATTTGAATACGGACTTGCAAAGATTGCATTTGAAGATTTCTTCTGGCATGATTTATGTGACAACTATCTAGAACTTGTAAAAGTTAGATTGTATAAACCTGAATTATTTGAAGATGGAGAAGTTAAGAAATTAGCATGACAATGGACACTATACCATGTGTTATTTGCTACTATCAAAATGATAGCTCCATACCTACCACACATCACAGAAGAAATATATCAAAATTACTTCAAGCAATTCAACGACGAGATATCAATCCACAAATTCAGTTTTCCAGAAAATATTTTGAATATCGAAAATAGTGAAAAGATAGTATCAGAATTTGAAAAAATCAGTGAAATAATCGAAACTGTAAGGAGATTTAAGACAGAGAAACAGATTTCAATGTGAGCTGATCTAAAAGTAGTCATCATTTCATGACCAAAAGATTATTTGGATATAATCAAAATGTATGAAGATGACCTAAAATGAGTGACAAAAGCTCAACATATTGAATACTTAGAAAAAGATTGAATTTCATGCCTCTGTGAAATGTAAAACAAATATAATCTATTCTTATCACGTACTGGTTACTATTCGGTAACCAGTTTTTTTTAACACAAAATTTCATTGTGAGAATATGAGTCCATTCGCTAATTTTATATTATAACATAGGCGAGCGACCATATTAGGGAGCGAGCTTCGTAGCTATCCGTAATATACCAAGCAGAACAGAATGCTGAAATTTTGTGAAAAAAGCTGTTTGACCGAAGGGCATCCGGCTTTAGCAGGGTTGGTTACTTTTGGAGCTTCAAAAGTAACACGCCGTAGGCAATTTTTTCTTTAATCTAAAATAAAATCTGACAATTTTTGCTGGAAATTACTCCCCTATTGTCAGATTTTATCTTCATATGTTTCGTACTATGTACTATTGTGATCTATATAACATAAGCCATACTCGTTTCCTTAATTCTTTTCTAACTTCAGGATCACTAATTTGAGTCATGATTCAATTCTTCTTCAATGCTTGCAAATGCTTCTGATAATAACGAATCTGTGCAGAATCTGCTACGTTGTACTTATCTCACCACAATATTCTTGACAAGATAGTACCAAATTCTGCCCTACTTACCACATTGTTTGGCAAGAATTCATTATCTTTCATGTTTATTCACATAATTCACAACTTACATGATTTGACAGCATATTGCTTAATCTCTACAGACTCCCATCATCCTGGTCATGCCTTCAATGATAGACATTCTGATGGTGTTTCTTTTGGCATAGGTCTTCACAAAATATTTACTATGAAGTTTACGACCATCTTGGCCATATGTCATCTCTTTACATATCCATCTGGATCAGCTGCTTTTAATGTCTTCATAGTAGTTATTCAATTTGAATAAGCCCACTTATAGACACATTCTATATCTTCTCATGCACACACAGCGGCACCATGCCCTGTATTAGTTTCAGGCTTATCTACACCTGTATTTTGCTGTGGAGTTGGTTTTGGAGTCTGCTGATTTCATCATCATCCACCTCATCATCCACCACCTCAACCTCATCCACCTCATCATCATGAACTATGACTTCATCATTGATTTCATCATGTATTTTGTCATGAATTTCATCATGTATCTACAGTTGATGTAGATCCTGTTGCTACTGCTATCAATTTCACATCATGAGCCGGCATAATAAAGCTTACATTACTTCCACTTAAATCAACATTTTCTCATTTTCAAATACAAGAAAATACTGACAAGAGTACAATACCCACTATCATTATGATTTTATTCGTTACTATCAGTATATTTCTCTTCATTTATTTCCTTATATTCGAATTTTAAATCATTTACCTTTAGAGATTCCTTTCCATCTCCCCTATTAAGGGGAGATAAGAAAAGTACATTTTAAAAACATTATAATTTTACTAAGATCTTCGATTACTTGGATCTCGTGGTGTTGGTGTTAATGGGGCTACCACTTCCCAACGATAGAAGTTATATCATGGCTGTGTTGAAGCATTTATATTTACTGTTTCTCCACATTCATAACTAGTTTTACTACTTGGTGTTACTGTATTTATTCATGTACCGGCTACTAATTCTACATCATAACTCTCCCTTGTATAATACAAATAGAACTCACTACTTCCATTTGCTGCAATTATACCAGTTGTAACCATACTAGGTAATGATCATGTAGATCATGTCAATGATCATCAAGTATATACGATACAATCTTCAATAGCCACATCAGAGCTTACCTTATCACTTAATAATACACCAGTATCAGCTGTTCACGTATATACTATTCCCGTTCACTGTTCTTTATACTCATCTTCTCATGCTACCTTAACATAATGATGAACTGTATATTCTACATCAGATCTAGGTGTCCAAATAGCTTCATAATACAAATTTTTATGTGTTCAAGTTGCTATAGTAACTCATGTTGTAGGAGTATTCAAATCAGTTCATGACCATCATACAAAATCATATCATGATCTACTTGGCTCTACCAATGTAAATCATTCTTCTACATTATATCATGTTTTTTGTCATGAAATCTTTCAACTTCATACATCATATGAGATATTATATGTAATAACATCTGATGCATATGCTTCCATATATACATCTTTATCCGGCATCTTGAAATGTGAAGTTGTCTTATCTCATGTCCAATTAAGTCATGTATATCATGGTTTCAATGTAGCTGATACACTTACATCTCCACTATAATAATATGATCTACTTCCTGATACACTAGCTACTCACCTACCCTTATCTAATGTAACTTCATGTAGATTCCTATTATAATAATAATCAAATACTAACTGTCCATCTCATCTAATATGTCAAGTTTGAGCTGATCATGACAATGTAAATCATGCATATGTTCATGTCTTTCACGTTACTAATTCATATGTATATCCACTAAATTCATATGAATAAGTTGGATCATCAGGATTAATTCATCCAGTATTCATTAAGTAATGATTTACTGTATATATTACTCATGTCTTAGCTTCCCAAATCGCATACAATTTCACTACTGCTCCACTTGTAGTTCTCCAATTATATACACTATCACCACTTACATAACTTGTTCAAGTTCAATTAGGACTAGTATTCCATTCAACAAATGTATATCATGTCCTTGTAAATCCATTACTTGGCAAAGTTCATGTTTGATTATAAGTATATGTTCAAGTTGACATTGATCATACTACTGGATTTATATTATCTTCACCTGGATTTGGATCAAAGGCTACCTTATACTTATTACCAGTCCAAATAGCATATAAATTAACTGTTCATGTAGTAGCTAAATTCCTTACGCTAGCACCACTTGCATAACCCGTTCAAGTTCAACCAGAGTTAGTATTCCATCCAACAAATGTATATCATGTCCTATTAAATCCATTACCTGGTAAATATCACGTTTGGTTATAATTCAGAGTTAAACCAGTCATACTACCAGCTCATCCATTACTATTGAATGCTATGGTATAAGAATTTGGATTAGTCGTTGCCCTCAATTTAACATTATGAGCCGGCATAACGAAGCTCGTACTAGCATCACCTGCATCATACGCTGTCACAATCGGTGAGAATACGTTTGATAATATCATGACTCCCACCGCAAATCACGATATTATGTTTTTAAATTTTGATTTCATTTTGTTTTATTTACGATATAAAAGGTTTTTTGTCTATTCCCATCATAGACTATTTATTTATCCTGTGCTACCCACTATCATCTATCTCTCATTCTAGTAGCTCTCGCATATCGAAATGGTATCACTCAATCGGGTAGGCATTGATTTCTACCACTTCTCAACACTCAAATGGTCCCGCTCAATCTAGGAAACCAATTCATATATCTCATGTCAACTCAACCGAAAATACACTTCTCGTATAGTACAGATAGATCACTGTCGCTCCATCTGGCGATATCGAAGTATAATCTATCGTTTCTCAAGGTCAGGTCTCTGACCCCGACAAAGATCCATTCATATATCTAGCACATGGAATATCGTCTCTCGCAAATCCTGATAAGAATAATACTTCATTTGTTGTTCAGGATAGAGTCTCTGTATCTTGGAGAGTATAAGTACCTGTTCATACATCTTTCAAATAATGTCTGACATAATATGGTACTAGACTAGTGATTGCATAATATGTCATATCTTCATACAGATAGATATCATCTCACACAGCATACTGTGCTATACTTGCTCCACTATCTGTACTCCATCCAAGGATATTCCATCAATCTCTAGTGATAGTAGGTGCTACTACTGCACACCACTGACCACTTGCATCAAAACCTGAGACTGAACATGATAGTCCAGTACTTCATACACTCGTCGCTCCATTTGCTTCAAATGTAGCTGTATATATTATATCATAGACCTCACCACTCCATTTAGCATACAAAGTAGTTACTGTCGGACTGATATACTCTCAATCCTCTATCTTTATACCTCTAGCCAGATCTTTATACCATCATTCAAATTCATATCACGATCTAGTTGGATTTGTCAGATAGTGTAAATTTCCAGAATAAATCGATATTGCTCATTTTTCTCATCCATTAAGTTTTATGTCAATTGGTACTGTATTTACATCTTTCACACAACGCACCGATCTAGCCCTAGCACGAGGATCACTATTATTTGGCTGTAATCGATCATTAGATGTATCTGCCTGATTATAATAAAATCCATATGCATTTGATTTACCATTCACCGGAGTAGATGTCCAATAACTTCCTGCAGTTGGAAAACCATATTGTCAATTTTCTTTAATACGTCATGCCGAAGGTAACAAAAGATCATTTTTGATTTTGATTGCACAATTTGAACCTCACACACATCCATTCTCATTTTCATAAGTAACTCATGACCAAGAATTATGAATATCCAACCATTCACTCGCACTTGGGACATGATATCATTGTGGACATGGTCATCTCCTAGCTTCTGGAGTATCTGTAGTATTTCACCACAAATTATTATTTGTCTTAGAAGACCAGTCAGCATTTCCACTTATAAACGTACTAGAATTATAATAATTATCTGGTCAATATCCTTGAGCATTTACTCTACTTGTAGATACATTTTCAAATGCTCATGTATTTGAGAAATGATAGTTGTTTCACCATTGGAAAAATGCTCCATATGAATCCACTCATGTTCATGCCTTGGTAGCTCATAGATTACGATCCATCAATGTATAGTGATCTATATGTCATGAATCTATAGCGAAATAAACTTCCAATGTATCGACATGTACCTGCTCTGCATCCGTAGGAACTACACATTCATCATATTCCGCACAGCTTGACCATTTAGCATAAAACATCATATCTGACTGTATTTGCAATGAAGTAGGATCAACCAACTCGTAGTCTCAATTGTTTTCAATATACCATCAATCAAATAATTTTTCACCATCCCATACGGGGATTCACCCACTAAATGCATTCATATAATCTCACCTCATACCTGTATATACTTGATCAGAAAACACACTAGCCTGTGCTACTCCATCATCATATGTTATAGTGTAAATCGTATCATCATCTCTGAAACAACGAACAGGATATCCATTTACACGATTATCAGAGAAATTTATATCATATGAATTAGCTGTAATCTTAAAAGCATATGCCTTATGTGGATCACTTGGATCTGACTCATATTCAGGAGTTGTCACCCTAAATAATCATTGAGATCATAAATTATTTACTGAACCACTCGTACGACCCAATTCTCATTGTAATGTCAATTTTAAATCATTTATAAACGATGACACATCCATTGAACCTCATCATGATCACTGTGACCGATAAGCTACTACATCACTCCATTCATCAATAGTAGGCACATGATATCATGATGGACATGGTCATTGTCTCTCTGATTCTTTTATTGCAGAATTTCACCAAATATTTTCATTTGATGTCGTTGCCCAATCTTGATATGAAGTACCACCTTTTCTTCATCTAACAAATACCGTATCATAATATGGCCCATTTGCAGTACCCAATCAATACAATGTCAAATCTACATTAATATCATTCCTATATATCGTATTTCATAATAACCATTGATCTCCACTAAATCAGTAGTTATTTCCATATTGATAATAATATCAATATGCCTCAGCTCATGTTCATGCAGATGTAGATCATAAATTACGATCCATGATTACATATTTTGAAGGACTGTTTTTGAAATCATTATCCAGAGATGATGGTCTATATATCGTTATAGTATCATATTGGAAACCAGGATTTTGCTCCAAAATTGTTTTTTCTTCACCAGATAATATACAAACATCACCATTTGACTGATATCCATTTTGTACATCACAATCCCAATGTGCATAAAGTGTAATATCTGATGTAATTTCTGTATTTTGAAAATCAAATTCTATATTACTTCATGATTCATACCATCCAGAGAAGATTGATCCAGCTCTAGCAGGATCTGATGGCTCAGTTCATGTTGCAAACATAGTAGAATAAAGAATCTTAGTCTGAGGATTGATAGCTGTTCATCAATTACTATCAAACGAAAGCGTAACCTCTCTCTGCGTGATAGCATATAATACTATATCTCCATCCAATTGTAATACGTCTCATGCCCCATATTCAGGAATCATAGATCCACTATTTGTACTCCATCCAAGGATTGTCCAATCATCTCTCATAATACCAGGAGTTGAAAGAGTAATACTTAAAGCAGAATTCTTAAAACAACGTAAAGATATACCATGTGCACGACCATAATTAGGAATGTTCGATGTTCATCCCTCCATAGTGAAATAATAAGCATTATTACCATATATAGACGAAGACCATAAACCTGCAAATTCACCTAATCTAGAAACTGAACCATCATAAACACTATGGTAACCAGCAAACGGAATTTTAAAATAATTTTGAAATTGTTCTCTTGCTATAGAACCTGAAAAACTATACAAACCACTATTAATATCCAATGATAAACCTGTCATATACATATCTCTCCAATACTTCAATAACATAGACCATTCTCATGCACTTGGAACATGATATCAGTCTGGACATGGTCATTGTCTATCTGTTGGATTTATGACTGGGTATCATCGTCAATTACTTTGATTATCTGATGATCATCACCATAAGTCATTATTTTGTGGTGATGACCAATCATAAGGAGCTGATGTTATACTTCTAAATATATCGTTATCATACCAATTTCATGGTCAATACGCACTTGTATCTACTGTCACATCAGTAGTAATTCATTCCACACTATCATACAAACTAAATCAATAATTATTTCACCACTGATAATGATATCAATATGATCAAGTACTGGTAATATCATTTGTGATTGCTCACAAGTTAGTATCCATCATAGTAATACACTCTGATAAGTCTTGTGGATCACAAATCGTAATAGTATGTAATCATTCTTCACAATAAGTCTGTGTATTGTATGCTTTACAAGATCATGTGGTAAATACAATACTATTTGCTCAATTGGATTCGAAAGTCGCGAAATAAGTTTTACTAGTAATTGCATAAAAAGTAGTATCACTATCCAATACAATAGTATCTCAAACACTATATTCAGCGATATTTGATCCACTATTAATACTCCATCACAAGACTTCCCATCAATCTCTAATAATATCTGGCGCTATCACGGATGTTCATACCAGAGTATCTGATTCTATACCATCCGCTCAGTTTAATTCAAAAGTAGCTGTATACGCTAATCCGTCATCAGGAGTCGCACTTGAAATATTTAATCAAAATAACCCAAGCACTATTACAGTATACAATAAATATTTCATTCTTAATAACTTAAAAAAATTCGGATTCTTCATGTAATCATAGCATAAACATATAAAATTATCTAACACTGTATATTATATCCACAATTTTAAATAAGGCAAAAAAAGACACTCTAAAAAAAAATACCATCTTGTGATTTTTAAAAAATATGATATAATATTAGAATGTTTCAATTTTTATGATAAATTTATAAGAAATCACAAAAAAGGCATCCAAACAATCATTTTGAATGCCAAAATTGTAGCTTATAACTGCAATATTTTATTTTACCAATATATACCCATCCAATGATGAGATTTCCATCTTATCATTTTTTAAAGTTCAATATAATCAATTGATTATAAATTTTATATTTTCTTGTTCTATGATAATTGGTGACACATTGACTTCTTTGTTGCTTCTTGATAGTATTTCATCTTTATAATCATTCAAATCAAATTTATACTCTGTTTCTCAAATTTTAAATGTCCATACATTCGTTTTCACTTCTTTAAAGTTATCATATCGTGAATATGCTGTATACAGCATAGAATATCATTGGATATCAAATGGATTCATCTCTGCATCCACATTGAAATTGATATTTTTATATTTCTCTCCATCTCCATCATAAAAATCAATTCCATCTTCATATCGCCATTTTGATAGTTGTAATCATAAATAAGATAATACTTTTTCTTTTTTTTGATATCTATATTCTAATTTGTTTACTTGAGCCAAAAGTTCTTGATCTAAATATCACTTATTTCGCTCTGATATTTTGTATTCCTCTAATAATTCTGTAATTACTCCGTGAAATTTTAGTCAGTCTGATCATGTATAAGCACTCAAACTTCCACTAGCAAATGGTATTGAAATATTGTATTCTGTAATCAAAGAATTTAGCCTAGATATCTGGGATCTCAGTGCTGTATGTTTGGCATTAAATGGTCAGTAAATTGATAGTAAAACCAACAAAAATCATGCAGATACCAATATTATTCGATTCTTTTTGTGGGTAAATATAGATAATACGGCATAAACAAAAATTAATACAATCAGACTACAAACAAAATACCTATTTACAGTAGTCCCATACTGCAAAATTCTCATCGTAATAGCACATATCATCATAGATGCTGTATAAAGGAAGCTGATATTTATGATTTTTGATGATAAATCTTTTAGTTTAGTTTCTTGTGGATATGTGAGGAACTCTGTGATGATTCACAAAGCGAAATATCCAATTCATAATCGTACTATGATTCACTTAGGTCGAACTCCTGTAATTAATATTTTGAGTCAATATGCAAAAAATATCAACAAATAAATTGCTGTCAAAGGTAGGAAAATA
>Ga0310786_10012462_pt1 | contig 10524 bp, 6 predicted proteins | sample AusTroGonzalo_MG_FD_203881 | JGI IMG/M metagenome (GOLD analysis project Ga0310786, IMG submission 203881) | Bovine rumen microbial communities from tropical cattle in Woodstock, Queensland, Australia - Gonzalo_03 (v2) (version 2) | ecosystem: Host-associated > Mammals > Digestive system >... | reverse complement strand
CGGTGTCCCGCTCTTTATAGCAGGTTGGGCTATCAAGGGCGATAAGAGTATGTTCCGCGTCAATGCCAAGACGGATCAGGGCGGCAAGAACAACACCCAACTCCTAACCGACTTCAAGACGGATTTCGACAACTATACCCAGTTCTTCGGCCCCGCAATGGTGGTCGGCCTTAAGCTGGGTGGTTACGAGGGTCGCAGCGACTGGCCTCGCCTGTTGGCAAGTGCCGGTATGTCATACGCCATCATGGCCGTTCTCGTCAATGGCATCAAATACTCCGCCAGAGAGATGCGCCCCGACGGCACATCCTCCAACTCGTGGCCCTCAGGACATACAGCAACGGCCTTTGTGGGAGCCACCATGCTGCATAAGGAGTACGGACTCACCCGCTCGCCTTGGTGGTCGGTAGCCGGCTATGGTGTGGCTACTGCCACAGGCGTGATGCGTGTGCTCAACAACCGCCACTGGATCAGCGATGTCCTGTCGGGTGCCGGCATCGGTATCATCTCTGGCGAGCTGGGTTATGCCCTCTGTGACCTGATGTTCAAGGGGAAAGGCCTGCTGCGCAACGACCTTATAATCGACAATGAGAACCCTTCGTTCTTCAGCATCTCCATGGGTCTGGGCCTGGGTTCCAAAGACCTGACGTTTGAGGATAGTGGCGAAACGGTGAATGTCAAGTTTAGCGCCGCCACCGTTGTCGATGCCGAGGGCGCCTATTTCTTTAATAAGTACTTCGGCGTGGGCGGACGCCTCAGGGTGAGGGCACAGTCGGCCAAGAGCTTCGGCGAGTTTGCCCAATATGTGAACGTCGAGGATTATGATGCCTGGATGGGTCTGCAGCACCTCTATCAGGCCACCTACCCCGGCGACTACCTACCTGGCACCAGCGAGGAAGCGATCAGGCATAACACAGAGACCTATCTGACCAAGGTAGGCTACCAGACCGAGTCGGAGAGCGCCTGGAATAACAACGCCCCCATCACCGACAGCTACGGCATCGTGAAGAGCGATCACATCACCGAGTTTACGGGCAGTGTAGGTGCCTATTTCAATCTGCCCCTCAGTGAGTACTTCTCGCTGGGCACCAAGTTCCTCATCGGCCGTTCCGTCACCCAGGAGCTCGACATCGACGCCCATGCCGAAGGCAACAAGAAGGACATCAGCTGCACGATGACACTCGACAACCGCACGGAGATGCAGCAACCCGGCCACCAGCCCAACATGTCGGTCAACGACCTGAAGTATCCCACCAACACGGGCGAGAAATGGACCGACGACTGGGAGTACCTTACCATCGGTGCCAAGTCGTCCACCTCGTATGGCACAGGCCTCTCGCTCACCTATAATTATAAATCCAACTTCTCCTGGCGTTTCTTCTGTGACTTAGACCACACCCGCAAGGAGTTCACCGCCAAGTACGATCCCTTCCACTTCTTGCAGAACGGTGTAACCACTGGCGCCGCCTACCTGATGGATCAGGCAGGCCGCTACGGCGACGGCAAGGGTATCGAAGCCAGGGAATACAGAACCCGCAAATCCATGAACTACTGGACCCTCGGCCTCTCGTTCATGGTAAACCTCTAAGATAAAGACTTTCTCAGATATGAAAATAGTACTACTCGATGGTTATACGGCTAATCCTGGCGACTTGTCGTGGAAGAAGTTGGAAGACCTGGGCACGCTGACGGTCTATAACCGCACCAGTCCTGAAGAGACGGTGGCAAGGGCCGCCGATGCAGAAATTGTGCTGACCAACAAGGTCGTCATCAACCGAGAGGTAATGGCTCAGCTGCCTCATCTGAAATATATTGGTGTACTGGCTACGGGGTATAATGTGGTGGATATCGAGGCCGCCCATGAACGAGGTATCATCGTGACCAATGTGCCGGCCTACAGCACAGAGAGTGTGGCTCAGATGGTGTTTGCCCATCTGCTCACCGTAACGAACCGGACAGATCACTATGCCACTCAAAACCGCCAGCGCCGCTGGACGGAGAATATAGATTTCTGCTACTGGGACTATCCGCACATGGAACTGGCAGGCAAGACCTTCGGTATCATAGGATTAGGGAATATCGGACGGCGTGTAGCCGAGATAGCCCTCGCCTTCGGTATGAAGGTGAAAGCCATGACCAGCAAGTCGGCAGACGCCCTTCCTGCAGGCATCGAGAAAGCAGACCTGGAAGTGCTGTTGGGTACCTCGGACGTGATTTCTCTGCATTGTCCGCTGACAGACACGACGCATCATCTCATCAACCACAAGACCCTGCAACTGATGAAACCCTCAACTATCCTCATCAACACAGGACGAGGTCCGTTGGTGGACGACCAAGCGGTAGCCTCAGCCTTGACCAACGGACAACTAGCAGCTTTTTGTGCCGACGTGCTCACCAAAGAACCGCCACAGGCAGACAATCCACTATTAGGGCTCCCCAACGCTTTCATCACACCTCACATCGCTTGGGCCACGAAGGAGGCTCGCACCCGACTACTACAGGTAGTCATCAGCAACGTACAGGCATTCCTTAACGGCCAACCGCAGAACATCGTATAATATGAAACACAGAATACTCTTTGTCTGTCACGGGAATATCTGTCGCAGTCCAATGGCAGAGTTCGTGATGAAGGATCTGGTGAGCAAGGCTGGTCTCGACGATCAGTTCTATATCGAGTCGGCAGCAACCTCAACAGAGGAGATCGGCAATGAGGTGTATCCTCCTGCCAAGCGGAAACTGGCTGAACATAATATCTCGTGCAAGGGAAAGACAGCACGTCAAATGACACGAGGCGACTATGACCGTTTCGACCTGCTGATCGGTATGGACTCCTGGAACCTCCGTAACATGAACCGTATCTGCGGTGGTGATCCAGAAGGCAAAATCCACCTGTTGCTCGACTATACCAACAGACCCGGCGACGTGGCAGACCCATGGTACACTGGTAATTTTGATGCCACCTGGCATGACGTGAGCGAAGGATGCAGCTTGCTGCTGAAACACCTTATAAAATAAAAAAGAAGATGCAGACTAAACTATCTAACCGAATGAACCTTTGGCAATTGCTGAAGAATATCATGCCGTTTGTATTGCCTTACAAATGGCTCATCGCTATCACTCTGATCCTCACACTCATCGGCTCACTGATGGCACAGGTGAATGCAGTGGTGCTCGACCGTGCCGTAGATGCCATCAATGCCCTTATCCAGCGACCTGGCGGATTCATATGGGGCGATGCAGTACGCATCCTGACTATTATTACCATCATCTTATTAGGCAAAGAGATAATAGGTGCGCTGGTTACCTTCTTCCAACGATATTATGGGGAACGAATGCGTATTTTAGTCAGTCGCGACTTATCGCTGCAAGTGGTGGAACGGATGCTCTCCTTCCGCATGGCATTCTTTACTAGTGAAGGCAATGAGACGGGTAAGTTACAGTCGAGAATAGACCGAGGTATCATGAGTCTCAGCAACACGGTGAACAACTTCTTCATTGAAATCTTACCGCTTTTTACAAGTGCCATCCTAGCCTTGGCACTGATGTTTGCTGCCAATGTCTATGTGGGACTGGTAGCCCTTTGTATCGTACCGCTCTATTTCTGGGTTACCTATATCCAGGCCTCTCGCATGAAAGGTGGGCGCCGAGGCATCTTCGGTGGTCATCAGGCCGTGAGTCAGGGCATCTTGAACATCATCGAGAGTATCACCGTTATCAAGTCGTTTAACCGAGAGAAAATAGAGGCAAACCGTCAGGCTGCTGTTCAACGTTCGATGACCGACCTACAGTTGAATACCCGCAAACAGGCCTACCTGTATAATGGTCTGAAGAGTTTCCTGGAGCAGATTGGCACTGTTCTCATTATCATTCTGACGGCTTATCTGGTACTGATAGACTATCCAGGCATGTCGATTGGTAAGATCATGTATCATGTCATGCTGTTCGCCAATGTCAGTGCCCCTATCCGACAGTTACACCGCATCTATGATGACATGAACGATGCATTGATTTACGCCGAAGGGTTCTTCGATATCCTTCACGCTGACAAAGAAATAGAGACCTCTGGCCAACACCATCCTAAAGAGGTGGCAGGCAACTTTGAATTGCAAGATGTCAATTTCACCTATAGCAATGGTACGAAAGCTCTTCACGACGTGTCGATGCGCATTGAAAGTGGAAAGATTACTGCCCTAGTAGGACTCAGTGGTGCTGGAAAGAGCACCATCGTCAATCTGCTTGACAAGTTCTATGAGCCTCAGCAGGGCAGCATCTTTTTGGATGGTGTTCCATTACACGAGTGGAACACAGAATGGTTGCGAGAAAACATCGGTCTAGTACTGCAGAAAAATCACATTTTCGACGGTTCCATCGAGGAAAACATCAAATACGGTAACCCGCAGGCCACCCACGATGATGTGGTGCATGCTGCCCAGCAAGCCTATATCTACGACCAGATCATGCAGTTGCCTCATGGCTTTGAGACTGCAGCCCTGCAGCTCAGCGGCGGTCAGCAACAGCGCATCGCCATCGCCCGAATGTTCATCAAGAACCCACCCATCATCTTCCTTGATGAGCCGACGGCAAGTCTCGACGCCATCGCCACCGAACAGATCAAGGCGAGCATTGATGCCATCAAACAGGGTCGAACGGTGATCATCATCTCCCATAACATCGGTCAGATCATCGATGCCGATCAGATCTATGTGCTCCAGCAGGGACGCGTGGTACAATCTGGCACACCTCAGGAGGTCTATCATCAGGGAGGTCTCTATAAAGAAATCTTTGATGCCAGTGCCCGAAGTATGAATGTCGATAAAATCGCCAGTACCTTAGGATAACGCCTTATAAATATAAAATAAATAGCTTTTTTCTTGCATAATTGTACTAATTACACTATCTTTGCAACCAGAAAATATTCAATTATGCCATTAAAGTTATGAAAAAGAAGAGTGTTATTATCCTGTGCTCAGTGATAGCTATATGCGCTATCGGGTTGGTCAGCTCACATTTTATTGATTGGCCAGTGGATGTTAACGATGCCAGCGGCGATATTGCCAAGGCTACTCGATTCTCTCGTGGAGAAGCTTCTGAGAAACTTACAAATATGGAAGAGCTCCTTCAGACCGACTCAGCCTTTAAGGATGGAATTGTGGCAGCCCAGGTAGTGATGCAGACACGCGCCACCCAGTTTGCTTCTCTGGTTGACATGTCGAATGAGGTGGCTGGCGGCATCCCTGCCTATGCTGATGTGCTGAACGACATGAACAAAGCCGTTGAGATCGTGACCAATGCGAACAATTCGCTGGCAGAAGCTGGTGGCGACCTGAATGCCGCTCTGGGTGGCGAGGAGCGCCCCGACCTGGAACAGAACACTATCAACGCTGCGATGGCTTACACCACCCTGCAGAAGCAGAACAAGTTGGCTGACCGCTTCATCGAGGTCACCGACAAGTATCTGGAGACAGCCCAGGGCGATGATCGCTTGAAGTTTGTGCGCGACCAGTGGTTGGAGTATCAGCAGATGACTGCAGCCCTTGAGGGTAATAAGGAAAATGCTGAAGCGTTGGCCAAGAAGGGCAACCTGCTTACTGGCGAAAAGACCCTTGGTGCCCTGGCAAGTTTCGGCCCTATCTGTCAGGCGTCTATCATCTACAGCTGTCAAGTGGCTAAGAGCTTTAATATTGACACCCAGATCGCAAGTACCCTTCCTGCAGAATTCCTCGGCCAGCTTGTCTCGTCAGTCCGCAGTGCCTCAGGCGCTACGATGCAGCAAGTAAATACTGATGGTGCCCTGAATCAGAGGCAGGTAGAGCAGATATACAATAAAGAAGTTGGAGAGGCTATTAAAAGTGCTTTTGAAAATGTCTCTGGCGCTCGTGCTAATGCTATTGGTCAGCATTATACGGATGGCTTGAGTCTGGCTCACAAAGGTCTGGCTCAGACTCAGAATGGCTTAGCTCAGACTCAGAAAGGTCTGGCTCTGGTTAATAAGGATGCCCTTGGGCTGGCTAACAATGGTCTGATCATCATGCAAACCGCTCAAATGATCGGCCTGATCAACGTGATGTCGGCTTTCGACAAGGTGGCTAGTACCGCACCAGCCCTGCAACAGAGCCAGAATATCGAGCTTGGCCAAAGAATCGGTGATATGATTAATCAGACAGCCATGGGCAACAGACCTACGGTTTCATTAATACCGGATCTTTAAATCTTGAGATGATGATTTTAAACATGCGTAACTGGATTGTTGTTCTGTTTTTATGGCTGACACCCCATATTTCATGGGGACAGACCCAGACATATTTCCAGTATAAGACGGATGATGCTACTCTGGTTTTCTTTGATAAGAACCTATCGCGCTACATTCCACACATGATACGCATGTATCAGAACGGCAAGGCACTGCACAAGCAGATATGGACAAGTGATTCCATCTATCAGCCAGAAGCACCCCTGCTGTTACTAACAGACTGGGAAGACGACGGCAATGGCGGAGCAACACCATTGCCGCGTTCTCTTATACAGATCGGCATGGCTCCGTTGAACATGTCGTATTATGTCAATCCTTCAAGTGAACGATACCGTCAGTTATTTAAGCACGAGTACACACACATCGTCATGACAGACAAATATAATCGTCGCGATCTCAATTGGCGCCGCTTTTTCGGTACGAAGGTGAGCACCGACAACTCCCAGCCCATCTCTGCCCTATGGAGCTATCTGAGCGTGCCACGTTGGTATGCGCCACGTTGGTATCACGAGGGTATCGCCTGTTTCATGGAGACTTGGCTCGGCGGTGGTGTTGGACGCGCCTTAGGTGGTTATGACGAGATGTATTTCCGTAGTATCATCGACGGTGGCGACAATCTCTACTCTGTGGTGGGTCTTGAAACGGAAGGTTCAACGATGGATTTCCAAGTGGGCGCCAACGCCTATCTCTATGGTACCCGCTTCGTGAACTATCTCACCAAGACCTACGGCTACGAGAAAATGATCCAGTTCTATAACAGAACGGCTGATAGCCGTACCTTCTTCGGCAAACAGTTCAAGAAGGTCTATGGGCAATCGCTCAGAAAGGTATGGAACGACTGGAAGGAGGACGAAAAGAAGCATCAGGAAGAGAATCTCGCCACTATCCGCCAATACCCTATCACAAAGACGAAACCACTGACCAGTGAGGCTTTAGGGTCCATGTCTCCGTTGGTCTATGACTCTATCACTGGCAAAGCCTATGCTGCCATGAACGCACCTGGTGACTTTGCACACCTCACGGAGATAGACCTGCAAACAGGTGAGCAACGGAAACTGAAAGACATCTATGGTATCCAGCTTTACAACCCTGCTTATGTAGCGCTTGATAGCAAAGGGCAACGAATCATCTATACTTCTAACAATGCCAAGATGCGCGGTTTGGAAATCTACGATATCCAAAAGAAGAAGGTCGTTAAGAAGAAAAAATTCCAGCGCATCAATAACATCGTGTATGATAATACGCATGATTGCCTCTATGGCCTGTTCTCTAACGGTGGTACACAGTCGATTGTACGTTTTGACCGTGACCTGGAGAATCCAGAAGTGATCTATGCCTTCCCATTTGGTGTGAGTGTGTTTGACGTGGATGTGAGCCACGACGGCACATGGCTGTCGCTTACCCGTCAGGGTGATAACGGCGAACATACGCTATTGCTGTTTAATACAGAAGAACTGGCCAAGGCTATCTTCAAACCCGTGGAACTGATCACCTGGGAAGACAGCAATCTGGGGCAATTCCGTTTCTCGCTTGATGATAAATACCTGATCGGTAGTTCTTACTATACGGGTGTCTCTAACCTCTGGCAGATCAATCTGGAGACGCGTCAAATGGAGATGCTTACCAATACAGACATCGGCCTTTTTGCACCCCTGGAGATTGCACCTGGTCAGTTGCTGGCACTGGCATTCGAGCGCGACGGTCTGAGACCTGTATCCCTCTCACGTGAGGTAGTGAAAGATGCCAATGCCGTGAAGCTTTATGGACAACTGGCATACGAGAACAACCAAGAGGCAATGGAGAACGTAGGTCTGCTCAAAAACCCGCTGCCTAAGACAGAGTTTGGCGATGTCTATAATAACATCACGTCCTACAACGTCATTAAAAAGATGAATTTCGCTGGGGCTTATCCCATTATTAGCGGTTTTACCGACACCGATGCCTGGAATCATGTAACCCCCGTGTTAGGCTACCGCTTTAACGTGAATGACCCCGTGGGACTAAGCAGCATAAGACTGTCACTCGGTGTTTCACCTTGGAGTCATAATGCCTGGAAGAACAAATTTCACATTGACCTGGATTGGAAATACTATTTCTGGACCCTCAAGGCTGCCTGGAACCATACTGACTTCTACGACCTCTTCGGACCGAGGCGAACAAGCCGTAAGGGTTATGTGGTCTCATTAGCCTACGACTACACCAACTCGTTGATCAGTCCTTATTCAAAATCGTGGGGCTTCTCAGTGGCAACCTATGGCGACATGGATGCACTGCCGTTATATCAAGAGATTAAGGTGCAGGATGTCAGATCGATGCAGACAGCGTCGATTTATGGGAAGTGGTCAAAGACCCGCACTTCGTTGGGTGGTGTGATGAAAGAGCAGGGCTACGAATTAGGTATTGAAGGCTATGGCTATCTGGCAGGCGGACGGGTATATCCTTCTATAGAGGCTTCAGGTGACTTCGGCACACTGGTGCCCTTCGACAGAAACACCTCGTTCTGGCTCCGTACAGCGGCAGGCCATAACTTCGGAGATGAAGAGTCGGTGTTTGGCACTACCTATTTCGGTGGTTTCCGCAATAACTATGTTGACTATAGGAACGCCTTCCAATATCGTACGACCTTGTCGATGCCAGGTGCCGCCATTGATGCTATCCCTGCGCATTCCTTCGCCAAGGCGACGGCAGAGCTCAACCTGCGTCCCCTCCGACTCAACAACTTCGGTGCCTTGTTCTGCTATCCGACATGGATCCAGTGCTCACTCTTCGGAACAGGGCTCTCCGCTTGGAATCCCAACACATCACACAAGATGTACTACAGCACAGGTATCCAGCTGACCACCGAACTGGTGTTCGTGAATTATCTCAAGACAACACTGTCTATTGGTTACGGCCATCTGTTTGCACCAGCAGGATTCGATGGTGGAAGACGTGGAAACAATGAATTTATGATCTCACTCAAATTATTGTAATGTTATTTTTCGCTGCCATCCTCCCTGTTGTCATCTACATCTTTGTAGTCTATAAGATTGACAATTTCTCACTCATCAGCATCAAGAACCTCCTCATGCAGGTGCTGTGTGGTATGGTGGCGGCATTGGTCTGCTTCGGCCTGTTCCAGTTGACAGGGTTGATTCTCTCCGAGAACCAGTCAAATTTTTTCGATCCTGTTCTGGAAGAGATCATCAAAGCCATCCCACTCCTTTGGTTAGCCACCCGAAAGAAGATTGTCTTCTTCATCGACAGTGTCATCTGCGGTGCTGCCGTAGGCGGTGGGTTCTCCATCTTAGAAAACCTCTTCTATTTGTTGCTGGGTGACGGAATGAACATCGGCACCGTACTCTTCCGAGGTTTAGAAGTGGCACTCATCCACATGGGTTGTAGTGCCATTGTTGCTGCTGGACTCATGCTGGCAGTTCGTATAATTAAACGTTCCCGTTCTCGATTAGGCCTCAAAAAGAGCGATATTGGAATGTCTGTATTTCTGTTATTGGAAGCACCTGTGCTGCACGTGTTCCACAATACCTTCCATTTCGTGCCGCTGGTGCAGTTTATTTTCGTATTCGGCACCTTGGGCGGTCTTCTGATGTGGACTTATTACTACGATGTAGATATGATCCATCGCTGGATTGACAAAGGTCTCGACAAACAGTTCGCTTTGCTTGACTCCATCAAGAGCGGTCAGCTGGACAACACCCAAACAGGCATCTTCTTAGAGTCTATTAAAGAGAAATTTCCTCCTGAGGACTTTTTCGACATTATCTGTTATGTGCAATTGCATGTAGAGTTGTCGGTAGCTGCTAAGAGCAGGGTTATGATTCGGGAATCAGGTCTGGTGAAAGATCTTCCTTTGACGGAGGATAATAAGGCATTAATCCTCTCTCAATACGAAGAATACAAACTTCTTGAGCAGAGATTAGGTAAGGCTGCCAGAATGACCATCGCCCCTATCGTAAAATATTATCCGGCTGATTATAAAGCTCTCGAAGACCTTCGGTCTGAATGTAAAAACAAATGATTGTACTAATTACCATTCTGGCCTATTTCGCCATCCTCTTTGTCATCAGCCATTTCACGAGCAAGAAGGCTGATAACAGCACATTCTACCGTGCGAACCGCCGTGCCCCTTGGTATATGGTGGCTTTTGGTATGATCGGTGCCTCTATCTCAGGCGTCACCTTTGTCTCTGTGCCAGGCATGGTGCTTACTTCACAGATGACTTATCTGCAGATGTGCCTCGGTTTCATCGTAGGTTATTTTGTGATTGCCTTTGTACT
>Ga0310786_10012460_pt1 | contig 10524 bp, 4 predicted proteins | sample AusTroGonzalo_MG_FD_203881 | JGI IMG/M metagenome (GOLD analysis project Ga0310786, IMG submission 203881) | Bovine rumen microbial communities from tropical cattle in Woodstock, Queensland, Australia - Gonzalo_03 (v2) (version 2) | ecosystem: Host-associated > Mammals > Digestive system >... | reverse complement strand
ATGAGGGCTGCAAACGAGAAGATATTGAGGATGGCCGACAGGATGTTAAATACTATCGACGCTATAAGGTGTTTCTTATAGGGAGGCACGAAGCGCCTTAACACTTGCAGAAATTCTTTCATCGTAATTCTTATTGATTGGGTGCAAAGGTACGAATAAGTGAGCGAAAAGCCAAAGGAAAACAAATTTTTATTTGCATATTTCCTCACTTATTCGTACCTTTGCCCTCACTAAACATCTATAATAGCTATGACAAGCTTCAGCTCAGCCCCAGGCCCCATCGGCATCTTCGATAGCGGATATGGCGGACTCACCATCCTCCACGGCATCCGTCAGCTGCTGCCCGACTATGATTTTCTCTATCTGGGCGACAATGCCCGGGCACCTTACGGACCCCGTTCGTTCGACGTGGTTTACGAGTTCACTCGTCAGGCCGTACACCGTCTGTTTGAGATGGGGTGCCATCTCGTCATCTTAGGTTGTAACACCGCCTCGGCTAAGGCCCTGCGCTCCATTCAGCAGAAAGACCTGCCGGGTTGGGATCCGCAGCGCCGCGTGTTGGGCATCATCCGTCCTACGGCCGAGATCATCGGCACGCTCACCGAAAGCCGACATGTGGGGGTGCTTGCTACCGAGGGAACCATCAAGAGTGAGAGCTATAACCTGGAGATTCAGAAGCTGTGGCCAGACATCAGTGTCACGGGCGTAGCTTGTCCGTTCTGGGTGCCACTGGTCGAATATAACGAGGCCGATTCGCCTGGTGCCGACTATTTCGTCAAGAAATGTATTGATCAGCTCATGCGTCTCGATCCGCAGATCGATGCCGCTATCCTGGGCTGCACCCACTATCCCCTGCTCATGCCGAAGATCCTGAAGTATGTCAAGCCCGGCGTGCGTATCATTCCGCAGGGCGAGTATGTAGCTTCATCGCTCTGCGACTATTTCAGGCGTCATCCCGAGATGGAACAGCGGTGCTCCAAGAACGGCACCACGCGCTATCTCACCACCGAGAACCCCGACACCTTTAGCGAACAGGCACAAATCTTCCTTCATGAAAAAATCACTGTCGATAAGATATCACTGGGCTAACGCGCTCCACCGTCCCCTGCTGGCAGCCTTGCTGTCGGTCAGCGCTGCCGTCGCGAGCGCACAGACCTTTCGCATCGATACCATCAGCGACGCCGTGTTCCAGCGTATGCAGGGGCATAGCTATCCTGCGGGCTGTAGCATTGCCCGTAGCGAACTGCGCTACCTGACCGTCAGCCACTTCGACCGAAGGGGACAGACGCACACGGGCGAGCTGGTGTGCAACAAACGTATTGCTGACGATCTCATTGACATCTTCCGTCAGCTCTACAAGGCCAAGTACCCCATCGAGCGCATGCGTCTCATTGACGATTATGATGCCGACGACGAACGTTCGATGCGGGCTAACAACACGTCGTGTTTCTGTTACCGCGCTGTCAGTGGTTCGCAGAAGTTGTCGAAGCACGCTCAGGGCTTGGCTATCGACATCAATCCCCTCTACAATCCCTATCTCAAAGGCACGAAGGTGCAGCCTGCCAATGCGCGTCCCTATTGTAACCGCGCTGCCACCTTCCCCTATAAGATTGTTCAGGGCGACCTGCTCCATCGTCTGTTCTTGAGCCACGGCTTCCGTTGGGGAGGCGCCTGGCGCTCACTGAAAGACTACCAGCATTTCGAGAAGTAAAGCAGTTCATCTGCATAACCCTGAGTTTATTCTTTCACAAAAACCTTAATAACCCCATTAAAAAGATTGTACTCTTGTCAGAGTACTAACGGGCTCAGTGCCAATCTTCCTTACAAGCAAGCTTGCAGATAAGATTTTCCCCACCCGTTACCCTTTCTGGGTTATAATCTTTTTAATGGCAAAAACCTCGGTTCTATGAACCTAAAAAACTTTTACTGTTGACCATTGACTGTTCTTTAGATTGTGAAAACAATCGATGTTTTTGCTTTCAAGGTCTTGTAACCACATTAGTGGATGTGAAAAGCTGTGCGCGATTGGCGTAAAAGCTTGCTTTTAAAGACAAGGGGCATAATGCTTTACACAGAGGCTCGAAAGAGCTGCAAGACCGTAGAAAGTGTTTTTATTGTTTTTGTCAACTATAATATACAAAGAAGAGGCGCATGTTCCGTTTGCAGGAGCATGCGCCTCAACATGTTTATTCAGTTGCAGTTACAACTAAAACTCATCGTCCCAGAGAGTACCAGCGCGTGAGGTGAACTCCTCTGCCTCTTCATCAGTAGAAACAACGATTTGCTGTGAATCACCTCCGCCTGGAAGCAATGCAGATGCTGCCTCCATCAGTTCCTCAGCATAGGCAATGCTCTTGACACAAGGTGCTATATATACTTTCTTTTTCATAATTGTCATTCTTTAAGAGTTATTACTTTACCACTTGTTTCTTACCGTTGATGATGTAGAGACGGCCCTTCTTCAACTGCTCCACCTTCTGACCCTGCATGTTGTAGGTGCCTTCAGCGGCAGTATTGTCGATGGTAATCATGCGGATACCTGTTGTCTCATCATCCTCAAAGCCGTTGAACATCACACGTGCACCAGCAGGCACATTCATGAAGTAACCACGGAAGCCCTTCATGGTTGTTGTGCTCTTAGCCTTGGCAATCTTACCTGATGCGGTCAGACCGCAGCAATCCGTAAGCGAACCAGCAGCCATCGGAGCGTAGGTGCCTTGGAAGGTCACACCATAGCTGGATGACTCACCAGCTGTTGTGTTGACATCGGTGATTTCAACAGCTTTGAAGTTGTAATCAGCAGTGATTTCCTCCGGCACATAGATGACGTAAGGCTTGCGAGCCTCAAGGGTGGTTACCTTATTGAAGGTCAGCTCCTTGGTCGTGGTGTCGTAACCATCGAAGCTAAAGGCTACGGCACTTGCATGAATGTCAGCCACGTTGATAGTGAACGGCAGACAAACAGTGTTCCAACCAACTACAAAGTCGTGGTCGAGCTTGACGTTATACGTACCAGCAGTAATCGTCGGAGTCAGAGCCTCCGAAATATCCAGCGTCTCATAGTCGGTAGTGAGTGTGGTCGTCGCCGTAGTGAATGCCACCGTCTCATCACTGTAGTAGATGACAATCTTGGCTTCCTTAGAAGCAGGCACAGAAGGCATTGTGTATTCAAAAGCAAACGTCTTTGTTGCATCTTTGTCGATGTCTTGTGCATCAGCAGTAGCGGTCTCAACGTCATCGATGAACAGCTTGGCATATACGTCAGTCTCATTGGCTATCAGACTGGTCACAGTTGCCGAGAGGTTAAGCTTTGCACCTAAGGTCTGTGCTCCAGAGGGAATGCTAGTGGCGGTGACATAGAGGTCATGGCTGTTGTTCTTCTTCGTCCAGCCTAGGAAGTTGTCCACCTTGACACGTTTACCCGTGATCTTCAGGTAGTAGTCACCAGCGGTAAGTCCGCTGATAGTGACATCCTGATAAGCATTTGTCAGCGTGATGCCAGTATTAATCTCAGTCCAATTCAAACGGTCGGTAGAAGTATAGACGGCAAAGCTGTTTGTGCTGCTAGTACGGGCGGCCTGGAAGGTCAGTACATCGCTCTCTCCGGTTACACTCACCTGCTCGGTGATAAGGTCGGCCTCGCTGCTTGTGTTGTTCTGAGCTGCATTACTAGATACCTCCCAATAGCCTCCGAAGTACCATCCTGCAGGCTTGCCAGAAGCAAACTGCTCGTCAAGAGCATTGGGATTCAGTGTCGTAGCGGTGTAGTTGATGACAAAGTCGCCCAGGGTGGTCTTGACAGTCACAGCACCGCTCTTCTCGCCGTAAGGAGCCTCCACAGGCATCGTGATGGTCAGCGTAGCAGACTCTCCGTTACCTAATGACGTTGCATTAACAGTAGCAGTAGCAACACCTGTTGTAGCCACAGACGAAGTGATGGTCAGCGTACCGTTGCCAACGTTGGTAATAGTATAAGTCGCGGTAGCCTGTGACTTGATAGAGCCAAAGGCCTCAGCAGTACCGTTCTCAACAGCAGCAGCGCTCTTTGTAACAGCAATCATCGGAGCCTCGTCGTTCAGCGTGCCGCCGTAGATATTGTCAAGATAGACATAGTAGCGACCGCAGAACTCTACGATGGCGGTTACTGCCTCGCTGTTACCCAGGCTGATCTCATGAGTAGAGAGACTTGAACTGCTGGTGCTGATGGCGCTGCTATAGTCAGTATAGTCCGACCATGAGATGCCACCGTTCAGACTGTAGCGTACCTTCAACGAACCGCTGTAAGGATTGGCAGCATCGAAATACATCTTCTCGCCGGCAGCTACGGAGATGGGCTGAGTGATGAGCTTAGACTCTGTAGAAGAGCTGAGGTATGCCTTACCAGAAGTTACCGTCCACGAGCCATCCTCCACGAAGCTTGAAGGAATCTCACTTGCAAAGTCAACGAACCACTTGCTTGCATCGCGGGTCTTACCGTTCAGGTTGATGGTCTTAGAAACCACACCGTCAGCAGAGATAGTCAGCTCGTCAGAGAGTGAAGCCAGGCCTTTAGCTGCATCATACAGCTGGGTTACGGTAACGGTAGCAGTCTCCGTGGGAGCCAGAGTAGTCTTACTCACAACCACTGAATAGTCTTCACCTGTAGTGAGAGTTGCGGCAAGATTTGTCAAGTTTGCAGTACCAGTATTGGTCACAGTGATAACATAGTCGGCAGCCTCGGTCTGCATGCCGAAGTCATAGTCGGCAGTCTTGTCGAGAGCCATCACAGGCTTGGCAACCACAGTGTAGCCATACATGCGACGGATGTCGATATAAGAACCGGTAAACTTAATCATCACATCGCCAGCAACTGGAATGTCGGTGATGGCCTGTAGCTGATAGTCAGATGCAGAATAAGCATAAGTCAGTACAGATGTGCCAGTCGTCCACTCGCCACCATCAACAGAATACTGGTAGGTCAGCGAAGGAGTATAATAAGAAGAAGAATTGTTACCCTTGGCCTCAATAACAAGAGCCTCGCCGGCAGTTACGCTATAGGTGCCAGTAGTCAATGATCCGGCAGTATAGCTATTAGCCTTGGCAACGCCACTGGTCACACTCCAGTTGGTAGCTTCCCATCCTGCAGGGAAGGCATCGAGTGTAGCAAAGTTGATGTCAGCCTTAGCGCCAGCCACCACGCCACTTGACGTAACAGTAAAGGTGCCCAGCTCATCGTTATTGCTGTTCTTTGCAGTCAGCACAACGTCACCAGCATGATATCCTTCGTTGTTCTCGGCATCATAGGCCATGGCAACGGTCAGGGAGGTACTCTCACCAGCCGTCAGAGAATTCTTAGCCAATGTAGCAGTAAAGCCAGCAGGAGCATCGCTCTTTGACAGAGTCAATGTACCCGTACCTGTATTCTTAATATAATAGGTTACGGTCTTGTCCTCGCTCACGAAGCCCCAATTGTTGGTTACTGTTGCAGTAGCGATGGCAGTGTTGCACTCTGAGTCGCTGAACATACTGAATTCTGGGTCGTTGTCATCGTATGTGAAGCCATTGAGACCGTTGATATATGCATAATAACTTTTAATGCGAAGTTTGTTCACACTTGTCGATATACCCTCAATTGTAATAAAACTAAAGTCTGAGGTATTTAATCCTTGAGTAGAACTATAGGTCTTTGCATCAAAAGCTGTCCATGTACTACCATTGTCAGAAGACCCTTCAATGGTAAGATAACCTGAACCGCTTCCTAATTTAATACTAAGAGTTAGAACTTCATTTTCTGCGATAGAAATCTTTGGAGTTGTCAATGTGGAGTTTGAATTTGTATTATATGCTCCATTGATTGCGCTATAACTCCAATTATAATCGCTATAATATGATGAGTAGTTATACTCTGTCCAACGACTTGGCAGAGAGGCGAATGTCTCATATACCTTCGAGTCGTCAGCCACATAGCCCTTTACGGTAAAGGTCTTAGACTCTACATCTGTGCCAGCGATAGTTACAGTACCAGACTGGGAGCCCAATGCAGTTGTCTTCAGGGCTACGGTGAATGTAACACTTTCGCCAGCTGCTATAGAGGTGGCGTTCTCAGCTACCGCGATCTCAAAGTTGCTGTTGTCACAGGTGACTGAGAGACCATTCAGAGCAGCTGTACCGCTATTGGTGATAGTATAAGCGTCGGAAGTAATCTTTGCGGTAATCATGCCGAAGTTCTTTGTTGTACCTTCTGCAGCAAACTCCATAATAGGTTCTGCAACAGCTTCGAAGCCGTAAATCTGACGGATGTAAGCATAAGTACCTGTGAATTTCATTAGCACGTCGCCAGCGGGAATGCCTGTGATAGCTACAATCTCATAGTCTGTACTAAGGCTACTGGTCAGAGATACGGGATCAGACCAGTTCGTACCGCCATCGGCAGAGTAACTATAGCTCAGTTGGCTATCGTCAGTATTGTAATATTTCTTTGCTTCTACAAGTAACTTGTCGCCAGCAGTTACACGTAGTGTTGTAGTGATGAGGTCGCTAGCTGTGCCAGACCAAATGCGAGCAGCACCACTATTGATAGCCCAATTGTTGTTCTGCCAACCTGCAGGGAAGGAGGTGAGCACCACATTGTTCTTGGAGCCTGTGATAGCACCATTGGCATTTACAACGAACGTGCCTAGAACAACATTATTGTCGTGGTTCTTAGCAGTAACGGTTATAGTTCCTTCGTGTAGTCCTTCGGTAGCGGGCATTGTTATATTCAGCGTTGCTTTCTCACCCTCAGTTAGAGCAGCATCGTCAACAACAGCAGTAAAGCCATCTGCCTGTTCGATAGTCAGGTCAATCTGGCCGTTACCCGTATTCTTGATATAGTAGAGCTGGTTCTGAGCCTCAGTAGCAAAGCCAAAGTTCTTTGTAGAAGGAGAAGACTGCGCTGTGGTGCAAGCCTCGTTGCTGAATATGCCTAAAATAGGATCGTTTACATAAGTGAAACCGTTGAAGACGTTTATGTAGACATAATATCCAGTGAGACGCAGTTTGTTAACTGTTGTTGGAACATCGTCAAAAGTGAAAAGCTTAAAATCATTTGTCAGATTGGGGTCTGAATTATAATTGATGGTTTTCGAATAAGCTGTCCATGTAGAACCGTTATCGCTAGAACCTTCAATTGTCAGGTAGCCACCATTATATGAGTATTTAGCCCTAATTGCCAATATATTCCCCTCTGACACAGAAATCTTGGGAGTTGTCAACGTATGAGCAGAGGTACCCGAATACGCGCCATTAGCAGCTGAATAGGAATACCAATCACCTATCCAACGGTTTGGCTTGCTGGCAAAGGTCTCGCAAATCTTCGTATCGTCCAGCATATAACCGCTGACGTTGACTGTCTGATTGTCAATACCAGTACCACTAACGGTAACAGTACCATTCTGCTGGCCTACGGCATTCACCTTCACTTTAACAACAAGATTAGCACTAGCAGCTATAGTTGTTGTTGTTAGGGCATTGCCATCGGCATCAGTAACAGCGAAGCCAGCACTGGGTGTAACGGCCAAACCTGTCAGTGCTGCACCACCACTATTGGTGATGGTCAGTGTCAGAGCCTGGGTATCGGCATCACTTACAATGCCGAAGTTATGGCTTGTTGCAGAAAGCTCGATAACAGGAGCAGCAGATAGTGTCGTGAAGTCTGCTTTGTTGCTCCAGTCACTATATTCCTCAGCCTTTTTAGCACGAATGTATGCATAGTAGGTGGTGCCAGCAGTCAATCCTGTCAGTGTGTAAGGATTAGCATCTACAGCAACCTTTGTACCCTCTGTGTCAGGATCAAAGTCGGTATCTGTTGAGTAAGCAATCTGCCAAGCTGTCTCATCACTTCCATTTGTCCAGCCCAATGTTGCCGTAGTGGTAGTCGTTGCTGAGTCATCGAAGTTCTTTGGCTTCTTAGGAGCTGAAGACAGAGGCAATGAAGTGATTGTCATCTTAGGTAGGAACGAGGCAGAGTAATTGCTGCCATCGTATGCATAAATAGCAGAACCAGAGGAAACACCTGTCCACGTTGTCGCTTTCCAAGAACCTGTTGCGCTTATTTTGAAACCAATCATCAAGTTACCATCAGAATAATCAAATGGTGATTCAAGTTCTATAACCATCTTACCTTCGCTGTCAGTAGAAACACTTGCATTAGCAACCTCATCCATACTAGTCCAATCAAAGGTAGTATTTGCAAAAGATGTAGCATCTGTTTCCTTCATATAGACCTTAAACTTGGCTGTACCAAAGTTAAGGCTTGCAGTTCCATAGAAAGTAAGCTTAGTAATTTGACGATTCTGAACCTCTGTAAGACTTGTAGATGGTATAATGAATTGGCTCATCGTTCCATCAGTATCAGCATATGAACCATAGAACGGAATATAGCCATTCGTTGCTGAGCCATTATTGACAATAGTATTGATGGCAGCTGATGGCTTAAAGCTGATTTCATCGCTCCAATTACTGTAGTTGCCACCACCATAGTTCGCACGAATGCGAGCATAATAAGTAGTCTCGGCAGTAAGGCCCTCTAAAGTGTATGGTTTTGTTGTGACATCAACAGGTGTTACAGAACCGGCATCAAAGCCTTGTGTAGTTGAGTAAGCAATCTGCCAGGCAGTTTCTTCACCACCATTTGTCCAACTGAATGTTGCAGTAGTTGAAGTGTAGCCTGTAGATATAAAATCGGAGGGAGCGGGATATGGATCAACAGCAGTAAAAGAAAAATCATCTACATATAATCTGTATTGGTAGGTGGGGTAATAGTGTATTGCAATATATTTTGTCCCTTCTGGAAAAGAGTTGGTGAATTCTGTCCAAGTCATAGTTTTGGGCGCATACTCATCCCCCCAAGTAAAATTCTCAACGTTATCGTCTGTTTTTGAATAACCGACTTTGAACTTTTCACCTGAAGTACTTGTAGAAGAGGCTTTGTAATAGAAACTCAAAACAACTCCATTGGGCGCTGAGATTTCTGGAGAAACAAGATACTGATCATATACGTCATCACCTGCTTTTGTGTAAGACGAGAATTGAAATCCCATTTTTCCTGTTCGTGGAATTCCGGTTGTTCCTTTTATTCCGAATTCACTCGCATTGGCGGAACTATTGTTAATACTAGTCCAACCATCTGTTGCAAGGTTTTCGTCCTCAAACCCATAGCTGTACGGTAGCGTTTTCTGTGCCCACGTCGGACTTACTCCCCCTGCAAAGAATGCAAGGAGCATGAAGAGCAGAAGTTTGCTCTTCCTTGTGTAGAAAAATTGTTTCATAAGCATTTAATTTTTTAGATATAATAGAATTTTTTCTTAGTCGATGCTCTCGGCGTCATTCCCTGTAAACAGGGGAGTAAGAACACTGTCATAATGATTTAGTCCGCAAAGGTAATGAATTGTTCTAAAAAAAACGAATGAATATCATTTTTTCTTTCGTTTTGTGTCATTTTATTGACAGATTGCGTTCAGACAATCAGCTCGGAAAAAACCGTGAGTTAACTCGATTTGTCGTTTGAGTTAACTCACGGCTTTGAAGTAGCATTTCAGCCCTTACTATCCCTCTTTTAGTGAAACGGCACTTCTCGGATAGAGAAACGGCACCTTTCGTGAAGAGGGGTGGGAGGGATTATTTCTTCGTTGCCGGCTGCAGCAACTGACGGTAGCGGTTGGCGTCTAAGAGCAGGCGACGGGCCTCGGCAAGCTGACGGTCGGCCGAGAGACCGGCACGCAGGGCCCCTGCCTGATAGTAGTAAGCCGAGATAATATCGCTCTCCAACATCTGCTGGATGGCAGCGCGATGCTTCTGCAGGTCGGCAGTGACGTTGTGCTTCAACTTCTCGGAAAGGGCCTCGAAGGCCTCGCGGGCCTCTTCGTAATAGCCCTCGAACTTCGCCGTCTTCACCAGCTCGTCGAACTGTTTGCGGCTGACGGGGTCGTAGTTGAACCCGCTCTTGATCACACGGTCGCAGAACGCGGCATAGTCGGCATCGGTCAGGTGGAACTCCTCGGCGGGGGCGATGGTCGGATGACTGTCGATATAGTCAACCACATAGTCGAACATCACCTCGGTGGAGTCGAGACCGCCCGCGCTGAGGTAGTAGGCAATGTTGGGCAGTGTGTCGGCCTTCACCTCTACATCGGGCTTGATGCCGCCGCCGTCGCGCACCTCACGGCCGGCACGGGTGTAGAACACGTGGGTCAGCGAGTCAGGTGTGCGCTCGCCGTAGAGACTGCCTGCCCGCTGGGGCTCTCCACTGTTGTCGGTACGCTGCTTCGAGTAGTTGATAGCCTGAATGCAGCGACCGCTGGGGATGTAGTATTTCGAGGTGGTAATCTTCACGTTGGTGTTGTAGGGCATGTCTAAAGGCACCTGAACGAGACCTTTTCCGTATGTGCGTGTACCTATAATAATTGCACGATCCAGATCCTGAAGGGCTCCCGAGGTAATCTCACTGGCTGAGGCTGTCTCGCCGTTGACCAGCACCACCAAGGGCATCACCGTGTCGACGGGCTC
>Ga0310786_10012458_pt1 | contig 10525 bp, 13 predicted proteins | sample AusTroGonzalo_MG_FD_203881 | JGI IMG/M metagenome (GOLD analysis project Ga0310786, IMG submission 203881) | Bovine rumen microbial communities from tropical cattle in Woodstock, Queensland, Australia - Gonzalo_03 (v2) (version 2) | ecosystem: Host-associated > Mammals > Digestive system >... | reverse complement strand
TGAAAATTTTAGGGGGGGGGTACTGGCCGCAGGATTCAAAGGGTGTGCAGGCGCGAAGTCGGGAAGTACAGGATTCGGAATCGGGGTAAGTCCGACGCTTACGGCGCAACTGCAAACACATACCGTTTACGCGCTGCAAGGCAACGGCATAGACCGTGCGGACACGGCGGGGTGCAATGGATGCGGATGGCGCGATGGCGAGATGTACACGCTGAACACGATTGATAGACCTGCGGTGGCGTTTCAAGCAAGCGGTGACAGAGATAATCCGGGCATCAGCGTAAGCGATAGGGCTTATTGTCTGGCGGCAAATCCAATGTCAGACCGTGGACAAGCTGTATGTTTCCAGCAGAATCAGCGCGACGAAGTGCGGGACATGGGCGAACAGGCGGGCACTTTGACGGCGTAGCCGGGAGTACACAACCAGAATTACCTTTGCTATCCCGAAACCGCCCGGACGCTGGCGGCGCGGCACGATAGTAGCCCTTGCGTGGACAGGGGGCAGAATGTGGTCGCGTATACCGCGAAGCGGTTCTCTGAATACGGCGAGGGATGCGGTACGTTGAGGGCCAACGGCGGAGATGTGGGGGGGTACGGAGAGCATCGTCGTTGAGCGTGTATGACGCGAGGGGAAACGGCGACGGCGATACCGCGCCGACCATGACGGGACACCACAACGCGAATATCAGCGACTATACGGCGGTGGTCGTGGAGAGGAACGATGAATGAAGTGCGTATACCCGAAAACGACGGGGTGTTTGTGCGCGAGGATGAGCGCAGGGTTCAACGGTCAGGACGCCATGAACGACATGCTTGTCGTTATGCAAATTACACGGGGGGGGGGGTATAGCGGCAACGCTCGACGCCAGCTATTATAAGGGACCCGGCGCGAGAAACGGAAAGGAGCGTGAGTTTTTGGCGGTAGAAGTTGAACCGGTGGTATATCCCGGCGTTGGCATTACCAGCCCACAGAACGGGAACAATCCGCAACCCGGTGCCCCCGCCCCATCGCTGACCAACGACAGCAGAAACTATCTGGTACAGGAAGCGGAGCCGACCCGCAAGTATATCGTTCGCCGACTGACGCCTACCGAATGCGCGAGGTTGCAGGGATTCCCGGACGAGTGGTGCGAAGGGCTGGGCGGCAGCGACAGCGCCATCTACAAGGCGTATGGGAACGGTCTGGCGCTGCCCTGCGCGTATGACGTGATGAACCGAATCGCAAGGTTCGTTGAACATGAAAAGGAGGATTAATACATGGAGCAGCAGACGATCAAGACCCCGAAGAACACGGCGGCGCTTCAGCCGAAGGCGGCGGGCGCGGTGGCGAAGAAGAAGGGCAGCAGCGTGGTGGAGTATCTGAACGACGCGAAGTTCCAGGCGCAGATTGCGGCGGCGCTGCCGAAGTTCTTGGACACGGAGCACTTTGTGAGGAGTGCGCTGACGGAGTTCAGGCTGAACCCGGCGCTGGCGGAGTGCAGCGTGCCGAGCGTGCTGGGGTACTTCATGCAGGCGGCGGCCTGTGGGTTGGAACCGGCGAGCGTGCTGGGGCAATGCTACCCGGTGCCGTTCAATAACAAGAAGACCGGGCAGAAGGAGTGCCAGTTCATCTGCGGATACAGGGGAATGCTTTCCATCGCCCGCAGAAGCGGCGAGATTTCCAGCGTTGACGCGCAGGTTGTCCACGAGAAGGACGAGTTCGATATTGAATACGGGTTGGAACCCAAATTGACGCATAAGCCTTTCCTCTCCGGCGACCCTGGAGCGATGCTTGGCGCGTATGTGGTGGTCAGGTTCAAGGACAAGGACGCTGCGCCGGTCATCAAGTATATGCAGAAATTTGAGATTGACAAGCATCGCAAGCGCAGCAAGGCGGCAACCAGCGGTCCGTGGGTTACGGACTATGAGAGCATGGCCTTGAAGACTGTTTTCAGAACCGTCTTCAAATGGCTGCCGGTTAGCATCGAGCAGGTGATGGCGACGACCGGCGACGGCGCGGTGGCGAAGTACAACGCCAACGCCGTGGACGCAGACGATGCGCTGGAAATCGAGTTCGTGGCGGCGGAGGACGAGGCCGTGGAAGCGGTCGAGGAAGCGCCGGTGGGCGTGGAAGAGGCCGTGGAGAAGATGGCGGAGCAGATGAAGGTGTGATGGGAAGATAGGCGCGAGGCGGAGCGTGAGGGGACGGCGTTTAGCGGGGGGTAGTACCCCACGGGCCAAGGACCTCATCCGGCGCTTCGCGCCACCTTCCCCAAAGGGGAAGGCTTTTTGAGAGGGATAACGATGGGTAGAAGACAGAAAGTAGCAAAGTGGATCATTGACATGTTGCCAAAGAAATGCGTGAACTGCGGCGCGACAGAACATCTTACTTATCATCACATTGTGCCCGTAACACGCGGAGGGAATGATGTTCCGTCGAACATTGCGGTATTGTGCCCTGTGTGCCATGCAAAAGCCGATTTTGAAAAGCGCGGGACAATCGGGCACGGGTTTTTGGTGAAAGAAGGAATGGAACGAGCCAGGGCGCGTGGAGTGAAACTTGGGAAACCGACAGCAGATTACGAGAACATCATTCGACTGGTAGCAGAGCACAGCACGATGTTTGAGGGCGGCGATTGGACTGAAGGTGAAATCAGAGAGGCCGCTGGCGTTCAGAATGTTTGCTATTGCAAGGCCAAGCGGATGATGAAGGAAGAACTTGCGAGCGGTCAGTGGAATCACGACTTTGCAAAGCCGAAGATGGTGCGCAACGTGCCGTTATACGACCATCTGATTAAACGGCTGCGGCAAGAGGGATGGGATGTGGCGACATACGGATTCACGATGGGATAACGACGCACAAGCCGGATTTACAGTTTTGCAGATGGACATACGAGAGGAGATTTTATATGAGAAGCGGAGGATGAATGAGGGTATGAGCAACGCATACAACCATGTGACGATCATTGGGAACCTTTGCAACGAGCCGGAGTTTGCGACCACGCAGAGCGGGATTTCGCGGGTGAATTTCAGGGTGGGCGTGCAGCGGCGGTTCAAGGACAAGCAGACCGGGCAGAAGGTCGCGGACTTCATCAGCGTCGTGGCCTGGCGCAACACCGCGGATTTCGTGCGGCAGTACATGCACAAGGGCGACCTGGTGGTGGTGGACGGGGAGATTCAGACCCGGAGCTACGAGGCGCAGGACGGCAGCAAGCGGTATGTGACGGAAATCAATGCCGAGGATGTGAGAAGGCCGATACAGAGGGCGGCGGCGCAGAGCGGCGGCGGTTCCGATGAGGGGTTTGTCGAGGTGGAAGATACGGGTGATTTGCCATTTTAGAACGATGGCGCTGCATTGAAGGGTGGTGATTGCCGATGGAGGGCGCGGAGGCCGGGAATGTTCAGGAGCCTATGACGGGGACGCGGTTTGTGAACCCGGAGGCGGAGCGAAGCGTCCTCGGGGCGATGCTTAGGTCGCCAAAGGCGGCGCAGGCGGGGCTGGACGGGGTGGAAGGAGGGGACTTCTTCGACCCCGGCAACCGGGAGATATTCGACGCCATGCGCACCGTCGCGGACGGCGGGCAGGCGGTGGACCTGATTACCGTGGACCAGGAGCTGACCCGGCGGGGGAAGCTGGAGGTGGTCGGCGGGGCGGCGTACCTGATAGAGCTGACGCAGGGCGTGCCCTCCGCGGCGAACGTCGGGGCCTACATCGGGATCGTGAAGGGACTGGCGAAGCGCAGGGCGGCGATTCAGGCGGCGGAGGCGCTGGCGCAGGGGTTGAAGGACCCGGCGGCGGACGTGGACGCGGTGCTGGGGCAGCTTCGGGACGCGGCGGACGGTCTGGAAACCGGGGGAAAGCTGAAGCTGGTGCCGCTGGACGAGGTGAACATCGACACCTACGACTACCTGGACAAGCGGACGCGGGGCGAGATCAAGGCGCTGCCGACGGGCATCCGGAGCGTTGACGGGATCATCGGCGGTTTGTTCGGCGGGGAGATGACGGTGGTGGCGGCGCGACCCAGCGTCGGCAAGACGGCCTTCGGGCTGAACATCGCCATGAACGCGGCGAAGGATGGCTTTAAGGTCGTGTTCGTGTCCTGTGAGATGGGCAAGGAAGGCTTGGGGCAGCGTACGCTTTCGCGGGGCGCGTATGTCAGCGGGGATCGGTTGCGGAAAGCGGAGATCGAGCCGGAGGACTGGGAGGCGCTTCAAAACGCGATGGTCGAGATGCAGGGGATGCCGTTTCAGTTTATATTCAACGACCCGGCCAACCCGGAGCCGATCACCGTGGAGGGCGTGTTCGATACCGTGCGGGACGCGGCGCGGCATGAGGGAATCGATCTGCTGGTGGTGGACTACATCGGCATCATGGGGGCGCGGAAAGAGTTCAAGGAGGACCGGCTGAAAATTTCCTACATTTCGCGGGAATTGAAGCGGCTGGCGATGGCGGTAAACATTCCCGTGGTGGCGCTGTGCCAGGTGAATCGCATGGCCCAGGGGCGTATGCCCACGATGGCGGAGCTGAGGGATTCCGGCGCTGTGGAGCAGGACGCAGACGGGATTATATTCATGCACAGGCCGGAGAGCCACGAAGATAAGAGCGTCAATCCGAAGGACGTGGCCGGGTTCTACGCCATGCAGGAGGCCGGGAGCGTGTATATCAGCATCAGCGTGGCGAAGCAGAGGAACGGGTCAATCGGGACGGTGAACGTGATGTTTGACCCGAATGTGATGCGCTACAACGAAATCATGCGCGAGGGATAGAAAATGACCTACGAGGAGTTTTTGAAGGGGAAGATTGACATTGCCGAGGAGACCGGCATTGTTGTGGAGCCGGAGGCGGTGAACCCTGCGTTGAAACCCCATCAGCGGGACGCGGTGATATGGGCATTGAAGGGCGGCAGGCGGGCGCTGTTTGAGAGTTTCGGGCTGGGAAAGACGGCACAGCAGTTGGAATGGGCGCGACTGCTGCACGAGCGGACCGGCGTGCGGGTGATGATCGTGTGCCCGCTGGGGGTGAAGCAGGAGTTTCAGTTGGACGCCGTTCGGCTGTTGAAGTGGAAAGCCGCGCCGCCATATGTGCGGACGGACGCGGAGGCGGCGGCGACGGACGCGCCGATTGTGCTGACCAACTATGAGCGCGTGCGGGACGGGGACATCAACCCGAAGCAGTTCGGGGCGGTGAGCCTGGACGAGGCGAGTTGTCTGCGGAGCTACGGTTCAAAGACCTATCAGCAGTTTTTGACGATCCTGAAGGGGATTCCCTACAAGCTGGTGTGTACGGCGACGCCTTCTCCGAACAAGTACAAGGAACTGATTCACTATTCCGGGTATCTGGAGATCATGGACACGGGGTCGTGCCTGACGAAGTGGTTTCAGCGGGATTCCACGAAGGCAAACAAACTGACGCTGTATCCGCACCGGGAAAAGGACTTCTGGCTGTGGATGTCGTCGTGGGCGCTGTTCATTGAAAAGCCATCGGATTTGGGGTATGACGACACCGGCTACGATTTGCCGGAGATGGAGATTCGCTGGCACCGGCTGGCGGTGGACAACACCACGGCGGGGGCGGACAAGCACGGGCAGATGAAGCTGATCCGGGATGCGGCGTTCAGCTTGCAGGACGCGGCGAAGGAGAAGCGGGATTCCATCGACGACCGGGTTTCAAAGATGGTGGAGATCGTGGGGAGCGCCCCGGAGGCGCACTTCATACTCTGGCATGATTTGGAGGCCGAGCGGCACGCCATCAAGCGGGCGATTCCAGAGGCGATGGAGGTTTACGGTTCGCAGGAGTACGACGTGCGGGAGCAGCGGGTGATCGACTTCTCGGACGGCAAGATTCGACTGCTGGCGACGAAAAAGAGCATCAGCGGCCAGGGCTGCAACTTCCAGCGGCACTGCCACAGGGCGATCTTCCTGGGCATCGACTACGAGTTCAACGACTTCATACAGGCGATTCACCGGATATACCGGTTCTTGCAGACGGAGAAGGTGATTATTGACATCATCTACACCGAGAGCGAGGAAGAGATTCGCAAGGTGCTGATGGAGAAGTGGCAGCGGCACGACGAGATGGTGCGGAACATGACCGAGATCGTGCGCAAGTACGGGCTTGTGAACGTGAAGCGGTTCGACGAATTGAGAAATACGATGGGAGTGAAGCGCGTGGAGGTCAACGGGAAGCATTACCGGGCCATCAACAACGACTGCGTGGACGAGCTGGCGAAGATGGACGAGAACAGCGTGGATGAGATCGTGACGAGCATCCCATTCGGAAACCATTACCAGTACAGCAACAATTACAACGACTTCGGCATGAATCAGGACGACGAGGATTTTTTCAGACAGATGGACTTCCTGACGCCGAACCTGCTGCGGGTGTTGAAGCCGGGAAGGGTGTACGCCTGCCATGTGAAGGACCGGGTGCTGTTCGGCAACGCCACGGGCACGGGTATGCCGACGATGGAGCCCTTTCACGCGCTGACGATTCAGCACTGCATGAAGCACGGCTTTCAGTATTTCGGCATGATTACCGTCGTCACCGACGTGGTGCGGGAGAACAACCAGACCTACCGGCTGGGATGGAGCGAGCAGTGCAAGGACGGCAGCAAGATGGGCGTCGGGTGTCCGGAATACATACTGCTGTTCCGCAAACTGCCCAGCGATACGAGCAAGGCATACGCCGACGAGCCGGTGACAAAGACGAAGGATGAGTACACCAGGGCGCAGTGGCAGATCGACGCCCACGCATATTGGCGCAGCAGCGGCGACCGGCTGGTGACGAAGGAAGAACTGTATTCGATTCCGACGAGCCAGATGCAGAAGGTGTACCGGAGGTTCAGCCGGGACAACGTGTATTCCTACGAGGAACATGTGGCGCTGGCGAAGCAGATGGACAAAGAGGGGCGGCTGCCCGCGACCTTCATGGTGGTGGCCCCTGGAAGCTGGACCACGGACGTGTGGGACGACGTGAACCGCATGAAGACCTTCAACACCAGCCAGAAGCTGAAGAAGCGGATGCTGCATGTCTGCTTGGCAGAAGGGACGCTGGTGCTGACCCGGAACGGCTACAAGCCCATCGAGGCGGTGGAGATCGGCGACGTGGTGCTGACGCATGCGGGCAACTGGAAGCCGGTGATTGCCAGGGCATACACGGGCACGAAGGACACGGTGATGACCAGGGCCACGGGCGTGCCGAACCTGATAACCACGCCTGATCACAAGCTCTGGACGCGCTCTGTGGCGGGCTATCCGTCGAGGCCGAAGGACGGCATGCGCAAGGCACAGCCGGATTGGATGGAAGCCAAAGATACCGTCGGGCATTTTGTCAACCTGAAGTTGCCGGAGATCGAGGCGACAGATTTGACTTTGGGCGAATGGTGGCTGGTCGGGCGGTACCTGGCGGACGGCCATGTGGGAACGCGGGGCGATTTCTTCATCTCCGTGGGTAAGGAAAAGCGCGTGGCATTTGAAGAGATGGCCGGGCTGGACTACATCGGAACCTTTGCGGATCGCGGAAACTGTCTGCAATATCGCCTGAAGGGGCTGCCGGAGCGCGTGAAGCGGATGCTGGAGAAGTGCGGCAGGGGCGCGGCAAACAAGCAGGTGCCCATCGAGGGCATTTGTCTGGACGCTGACCATGCGGAGGCGCTGCTCTCGGGTTATCTGTCCGGCGACGGCTGCAAGGTAGGTAACGCGACGATGGCGACGTCGGTATCCCGGGCGCTGCTGTTGGGCATGGCCATGGTGGCGCAGCGGGCGCGTGGCATTGTGGCCTCTGTGTTTCCTGGGAAGGCTGCCGGGAAGCGGACGATCGAGGGCCGCGAGGTGGATTGCAAGCAGGAGTGGGTGATGAGCTGGCGGGAATCCGGCCATCACAGCGAGAGTGAGATCCTGGCGGACGGTGCGTGGAAGAGGGTCAAGGTGAGCGTGCCGATGGGCCTGCGGCGCGTGTACAGCATCCAAGTGGCGGATGATGCGAGTTTTACGGCCGAGGGCTGCATCGTGAAGAATTGCCCGCTGCAAATCGACATCGTGGACCGGCTCATCAACCGGTATTCCAATCCGGGCGACGTGGTGCTGGACCCGTTTGGCGGCATTATGACGGTGCCGACGCGGGCGGTGGCGCTGGGGCGGTTCGGCGTCGGGGTCGAGCTGAACAGCGATTACTTCCGGGACGGCCTGGGATATTTGCAGCAGGCGGACGACCAGGCGGGTGCGCCGACGCTGTTTGACTTCATCGGGGAGAACGATGGAGAGGATGACGTGGACGGGGAGCAGATGAGGATTTCGTAAAGAGGGATTAGGGATTAGAAATGGCGGAGGTACGGCATGAAGGAATTGGAGCAGATGATCCGCGGCATGGGCGAGGCCATTGGCCGGATGAACAGGGCTTTGCAGGAATTGGACGAGTACAGCCACAACATCGGGGTTTACTACGGCGGCATTGAGCGCATGAAGAACTGCGTGAACTGCGACCATTACGAGGTCTGCGTGGTGGTGCATGACCGGAAGCGGCGGGAGGCGGGGGATTATACCGCGTGCGGGAAGTGGAAGCTGGTGGAGAAGTGAAGCGGCCAAGGGGCGAGACAATACTGACGGTGCAGCAGGCGGCGGCCATCATCCGCACCGCGTTCGGGAAAGAGGAATGGAAGGCGCGGGCGCGGGGGAGCATGGAGGCGGCGACGCTGGTCGCCGCGCTCTGGGTGGCGCAGAATGACAGCGGGAAGGAACGGCTGAGGGATTTGATTGGCTGGGCGTGGAGGTTGAAATAGGATGATTTATGTAGGGGTCGATCCGGGAAGCAAATCTGGAGCATACGCGGCGCTTAACGACAAAGGTGAGCGGTGGACTTGGACTGTTCCTTGGGATGACGATGCTTTCGTGATAGCCATGAAAGCCATAATGACTTTTCGGGAACGGGATGGTGAACAGATCATGGCCGTGGTTGAGAAGGTCGGAGCAATGCCGAAACAGGGCATTAGCAGTACATGGGCATTTGCGGAAAACTTTGGATACATTCAGGGTGTGTTGCACGCGCTCAATATTCCTTTTCAGCTTGTCCCGCCACGGATATGGAAGAAGGAGTTCTCTTTGACCAGCGACAAGGCGAAGTCGGTTGAGATTTGCCACATGCTGTTCCCTGAAATCAACCTGAAGCGAACCGAGAAATCACACAAGGATGACAGCAATCTGGCGGAGGCGCTGTTGATGGCCGAATACGCGAGGAGGAAGATGTGATGCTTACCAAGCCGCCGTGCAAGGTGGACGGTGTGGAATGCGATCAGCGGCGCTTCGGGTGCAGGGATGAATGCGAGGCGTGGCGCAAGTGGCAGGTGATCCACGAACAGGAATGTGCGCAGATGCGAAAGAGCAAGACGCTGAACAGCGACGCGAACGCGTTTATGATGCAGCAATCGAAGCGGGCCAGGCTGCGCTATCAAGCGGAATACGAGAAGAACAAGCGAATGACGCGGGACAAGTGACGGGAGGACAAGCCGTATGTATCTTTTGAATCTGAAAGATCAGCGGGACATCGTGAAGGTGATCGAATACCTGGTGGAGATACACCAGAAGGACAATACGGTTGAGGACGTGATGAAGCGGTTCGGGTTGACCTGCGACCAGTATCGTATGTGCTGCAATCTGGCGGTTCCGGCGCTGGCGCAGGGCAACATCAAGGGGCGGTTCACGGCGGTGAGCCGGACGAACAAGGTCATGCGCAGGGACATCAAGGCGCTGTACGAGCTGGCGAAGGACGGCGACGGGCCGCTTGAAAAGGGCGTGAAGCTGATGTACGAGACGTACTGCCTGCACACGCAGAATGTGGTGTACGGACAGAATAAAGATGATACGCCATGAACGGGTTCATCACGGACGAGATCACGATGAACGCCGCGATCTACAAAAAACAGGTGTGCGAGGTCTGCCTGAATTGCCCGCATGAGCGGTGCCAGAGCACGATACACGGGTGCAAGGCTTTCAGGGACGCGATAGCGGCGAACAGCAAGAAGTACAGGCGCAGGAAGGGGCGCGGCGGCGATGCGGGAAGGGGCGTTGCAAAGGGATACGACGCGGCTGGTGTGGGATGATGATTTCAGGGAATTGAAGTGCGAGAAGTGCGAGGCGATACTGTACTGGAATTTCGGGTTCAGGCGGTGCCCGTACTGTCACAGGAAGATTGAAAAAGTGGAGCAGAGGAGGATTTGAGGGCATGAAATTTGTTTGCAGCGGCATGGAATTGAGTGAGGGTTTGAAGCGGGTCGGCGGGGCGCTGCCGAACCGGACGGTGAACCAGGTGTTGGAGGGCGTGAAGATCGTGACGCTGGACGGCGGCGTGCGGTTGACGGCTTCGGACGAGCGGACCACCATCGTGACAGAGGTGCCCGCGACGGTGGAGGAAGCGGGAGAGGGCATCGCGCCTGGCAGGCTGCTGACCGAGGTGGTGCGCGGGCTGGTGAACGGGGACGTGACCGTGAGCATGAACAACCGCTTCGCATTTACCGTGAAGGGCGGCGGAAGCCGGACGAATCTGGCGGGACAG
>Ga0310786_10012456_pt1 | contig 10526 bp, 8 predicted proteins | sample AusTroGonzalo_MG_FD_203881 | JGI IMG/M metagenome (GOLD analysis project Ga0310786, IMG submission 203881) | Bovine rumen microbial communities from tropical cattle in Woodstock, Queensland, Australia - Gonzalo_03 (v2) (version 2) | ecosystem: Host-associated > Mammals > Digestive system >... | reverse complement strand
GTGTTGCCTGCCATACAATGATTACACAGGAACAGCAGGAAAATCAGGGTGGTGGTGATGGCTTTTGTTTTGTTCTTCATGAAGTTAGTTGATAGTTAAACATAAAAAGCCAACGCTTGGTTTTCCATTCGTCGGCTTTATTGGGGTTTTTGTTGGACGACTCGGATTCGAACCGGGAATGACAGAACCAAAACCTGTAGTGTTACCATTACACCATCGTCCAATCGCTATTTAGCGGCTGCAAAGGTAGGAAAAATTTGGCATATTACCAAATTTTTCCTGTTCTTTTGTTATTTTACCGTGATGAGGTAATAGTTCTTCTTACCCTTCTGGGCCAGCAGATACTTACCGTCAATCAGGTCGTCGGCGGTGATGGCACGGTTCTGGTCAGTAAGTTTCTCCTTGTTCAGAGAGACACCGCCGCCCTGCACCATCTTACGCATCTCACCCTTTGAGGGGAACACGGGAGCCACAGTGGTGAAGAGCTCTACTGCGGGCTGACCCAGCTGGTCCTTAGTAATCTCGAACTTCTCCACACCGTCGAACACGTCGAGGAAGGTCTGCTCGTCGAGCTTTTCGAGGGCTTCTTTGGTGGCCTTGCCAAACAGTATGTTTGAGGCTTCGATGGCCATATCGAGAGCTTCGCGAGAGTGAACCAGAATGGTGACCTCCTCGGCCAGACGCTTCTGCAGCACACGGCGACCAGGATCCTGCTTGTGTTCTTCGATGAGGGCGTCGATGACGTCCTTCTCGAGTGAGGTAAATATCTTGATATAGCGCTCGGCATCCTCGTCGCTGACATTGAGCCAGAACTGATAGAAGCGATAGGGTGTGGTGCGTTTGGGATCGAGCCAGATGTTTCCGCTCTCGGTCTTACCAAACTTCTTACCATCGCTCTTGGTGATAAGGGGGCAGGTGAGGGCGAAGGTCTCGACCTCGTTGCCCAGTGTGCGGCGGATAAGCTCGGTACCAGTGGTCATGTTGCCCCACTGGTCGTTACCGCCCAACTGCAACTTCACGCCCTTGTGCTGATAGAGGTACAGGAAGTCGTAGCCCTGAAGCAGCTGATAAGTGAACTCGGTGAAGCTGAGGCCGTCGCGAGCGGTACCGTTAAGGCGTTGCTGCACGCTCTCCTTGGCCATCATATAGTTCACGGTGATATGCTTACCGACCTCACGAGCAAAGTCGAGGAAGGTGAAGTTTTTCATCCAGTCATAGTTATTTACCATCTCGGCAGCATTGGGCTCTTTCGACTCGAAATCTAGGAACTTAGCCACCTGTGCCTTGATGCACTCCTGGTTGTGGCGCAGAGTCTCATCGTTCAGCAGGTTACGCTCCTGGCTCTTGCCAGAGGGGTCGCCAATCATACCTGTGGCTCCACCAACGAGGATGATGGGCTTATGGCCACAACGCTGCAGGTGACGCAACATCATGATACCGCAGAGGTGACCGATATGGAGTGAGTCGGCAGTGGGATCGGTGCCTAGGTAGGCCGTCACCATCTCCTTCTGCAAGAGTTCTTCTGTGCCTGGCATAATCTGTGCCAGCATACCGCGCCAGCGCAGTTCTTCAACAAAGTTCTTTCTCATCTATTTCTTCAATATTTGTTTTTGAGGGTGCAAAGGTAGCACTTTATTTTTATATTACAAAGAATTTTCGTGCAAAAGACATCCTTCATTATGGCACGGGATCGTAGCCGCTTCCGCCCCAGGGATTGCAGCGGAGGATGCGCCAGATGGCCAATCCTAGGCCTTTGATGGGCCCATGCTTGATGATGGCTTCCTTGGCATACTGTGAGCAGGTGGGCGTAAACCGGCAGGCTGCTGGCGTAAAGGGGCTGATGCACCGCTGGTAGAAAATGATGGGCGTGAGCAGAATCCACTTCAGCACCATCATAAGCCATTTCCATATTGTCTTCATAGGCGGTGGAGAACCTTTTCCAGCAGGCTCTTCATTCGGCTGTTTATCAGATCCGATGGCACCAGCTGATTTGAGAGCCAGATAAAAGCCACAGCCACCTTCTGTTGAGGCTCAATGCCCTCGCTGAGTAAGTGCTTGTGGTGGCGGTAGGCCTCACGTATCTGTCTTTTCACACGGTTACGGTCCACAGCATGATGGAAGTGTCTCTTTGAAACACTAATGAGCACCTGGACGGGCGGCTGCCCCTCTTGGTGCTCTTTTTTCAAGTATATGACTCTCAGCGGGAAGGCTGCCAGTGAATGACTGTGGCCTCCTTCGAAGAGTTCGTCTATCAGTTTCTTGCTGATAATCCGCTCCTCCTTCTGAAATGTTGCTGGAGCCGTCACTAAAATATAATAATGTGGTTTAGTCTTCGTTCATCAGCAGATAATGCTGCAGTGCGCCTGTCATTGAAGGGAACTTCTCAGAAGGTGCTTCTAAATCCAGTCGCAGACCAGCGTCCTGTACTGCCTTGGCAGTGGCGGGACCGAAGGTACCAATGGCAATATCGCCCTGATTGAAGTTGGGGAAATTCTTGGTAAGCGACTCGATACCAGAGGGGCTGAAGAAAATCAGCATGTCATAGTCGAAGTTCTTGACTTCCTCTTCAGTGAAGTCGTTGCTCACGGTCTTGTACATCACGCACTCGGTGTGCTGCAGCTTCTTGGAGTCGAGCAGGTTGGCAATAGAGTCGTTGTGTACATCGCTCATGGGAACAAGATACTTCTCGGTCTTGTGCTTTACCATCGCAGGCAGCAGGTCGTTGATATGACCTGTGTTTCCAAAGAACACCTTGCGCTTGCGGTACTGCACATATTTCTGGATATAGAGAGCAATGGTTTCGGTAACGCAAAAATACTTCATGTCCTCAGGGATAGTGATACGCATCTCCTTTGCAAGAGTGAAAAAATGATCGATGGCATGTCGTGACGTGAAAACAACTGCTGTGTGATCCAGAATGTTTACCTTCTGGGTTCGGAACTCGCGTGCATCCATTCCCTCCACCTTGATGAAAGGACGGAAAATCAGTTCTACTCCAAACCTGCTGGCAATGTCATAATAGGGCGACTTCTCGCTCGTGGGTTTAGGCTGCGAAACCAAAATCTTTTTAATCATTCTCTAATGTCCTAAAAATTTACCTTTAAAATATTCACAATCATCAACCACATACCGCAAAAAGCGAAGAGGGGAGTGATTTCGAGGGCACAAAAGTACAAAATATTTTGGAAATAAAGCCCTTTTTGCTTAAAAAAGATGAGCCAAGACTTATAAAATGCTAGAATTTTGTTTAAAAACAACACAAAACAGAAGAGAAAGGCCGCTTTTTCGAGTGAAAGGTCAAAGTACACCTGTAGCATTACAAGTGGATATAACAAGATGCACGAACAGACCATAATGAAAAGCTGTGCTTTTATGTAATGTATAGTTTTTTTACCGCCAAAGAACACCATTCCAACGAGGAATTGTATGAGCCACTTCGCACAGAAATATCCTATGAAGAGTGCTGACAGTAAAAACACAACGAGGGCGTTGCTGTCGATAATAAAGCTGGTGGTTATCTTTTCTATGGTCAGTATGTAGGAATCGATTCCTAACAGCAGACAGAGCATAGCGACGAAGACCATAAGTATACGTATCTCAGTCGAAGTCTCGGAAGTGGTGCTTTTGCGAGGTTCGCTGAAGAAGAACTTGAATTGCCAGCTGATGTACTTGTTCAAGCGGGTTCCCAGGATGGTGATAAGACAGAAGCAAATCAGCAGGATAAAGGTAATGGTGTTGTCGTTCCTGACAGAATAGGGGATGGGGTTGCCTGCCATACCGACATTACTGCTGTGCGCCTGGGTGGTGCACAGCAGCGAGTCCTTAGAAAAGTAACCTTGATTCAGGTAATCGAAAAGGTTTACTCCTATGGTTCCTGTAGTATCACTTGGAGTCAAATCCATATTATGGAATTAGAGTCCGAATGCACGTTTGATGTCATCCACACGGTCCAGTTTCTCCCATGTGAACAGCTCCACATCAATGGTCTTTGTTTCGTGATAGTGACTGGTGAAGGTCTTCTTCACCACTTCTGACTTGCGGCCCATGTGTCCGTAGGCTGCCGTCTCCACATACATTGGCTGACGCAGTTTCAATGTACGCTCAATGGCCTTTGGACGCAGGTCAAAGAGTTCCTCAATCTTCTTGGCAATCTCAGCGTCGCTCATCTTGACATTGCTGCGGCCATAGGTGTACACATAGATGTTCATGGGCTTGGCAATACCGATGGCATAGGCCACCTGCACCAGCATCTCGTCGGCCACACCTGCTGCCACCATGTTCTTGGCAATGTGACGGGCTGCATAGGCAGCTGAACGGTCTACTTTCGAAGAGTCCTTACCAGAGAAGGCTCCACCACCGTGTGCGCCCTTGCCACCATAGGTGTCGACGATAATCTTACGCCCTGTCAGTCCTGTATCACCGTGAGGGCCACCAATGACAAACTTACCCGTGGGGTTCACGTAGTATTTGATGTCGTTTCCAAAGAGTGCCAACACCTTCTCTGAGTGAATCTGTGCTTTCACACGGGGTATGAGGATATTGATGACGTCGTCCTTGATTCGAGCCAACATCTTCTCGTCTTCATCGAACTCATCGTGCTGTGTCGAAACCACAATGGTGTCGATACGCTCAGGGATGCCGGCATCGCTATATTGGATAGTGACCTGACTTTTTGAGTCTGGACGTAGGTAGGTCATCAACTTGCCTTCCTTGCGGATATCGGCCAGTGTGCGCATAATGAGATGTGCCAGGTCGAGCGAAACAGGCATGTAGTTCTCCGTTTCGTTGGTGGCATAGCCAAACATCATACCTTGGTCGCCAGCGCCTTGGTTGTCCTCATCGGCACGATCCACACCCTGGTTGATGTCAGAGCTCTGCTCGTGGATGGCGGTCAGAATGCCGCACGAGTTACCGTCGAACTGATATTCTGCCTTGGTATATCCAATCTTCTTAATAGTATTACGGGCAATGGTCTGCAAGTCGATATACACATCGCTACGTACCTCACCCATGATGACCACCTGTCCGGTGGTGACGAAACTCTCGCAAGCTACGCGAGCCTTGTCGTCGTAAGCCAGGAACTGATCCAAAATGGCGTCCGAGATCTGGTCGGCTACCTTGTCAGGATGTCCCTCTGATACTGATTCTGATGAAAATAAATATGACATAACTATCTGATTTTGGGTGCAAAGGTAGTGCAATTTGAGCGAATAACCAAACTTTTCCGCACAAAAACGGCTCCGATACCCTTCGGAGCCGCTGATATAAAGATCTGAAACAGGTCGCTATTTCTTGTAGCATTTGAAAATTTGTTCCACCTCCTGCTTAGGCAACTTTGGTGTGAACAGACTGACCAAGAACACAACAGGGAAACCACCCAACATGGCGATGGCACCACAGTTGATGGGATTGATGGGGTTGCCCAGTAGCATATTGATGACCGTGAGACCCACACCCCAAATGAAGCAAGCCCAGACAGAGGCCGTGGTGGCATGCTTCCAGTAAAGGCCCAGCATGAACGGAGCCAAGAAAGCACCAGCCAAAGCACCCCAAGAGATACCCATGAGCTGGGCAATGAATGTGGGAGGATTGAGGGCTATTAGCAACGAAATGGCGATGAAGAACACGATGAGCACACGCATGATGACTACCTTGCGTCGTTCTATCTTCTCTGCCACCACATCATCGATGGTACCTTCTTCTACCTCGCCAGCCGCCGATTTCTTATCACGATAGATAAGGTCGAGCGTCATGGTTGACGAAGAGGTGAGCACCAGCGAGGCCAGCGTCGACATGGAAGCCGACAGCACCAGCAGCACCACGAGGGCAATGAGCACGTCGGGTAGGGTGATGAGCATGGCAGGCACGATAGAGTCGAAGGCAATCTTGCCTGTTGCCTCATTGATAACGGGGTCATAAAGACGGCCGAAGCCTCCCAGAAAGTAGCATCCACCAGCCACGATGAAGGCAAAGATGGTAGAGATGACGGTACCGCGCTTGATGGCGCTCTCGTCAGTAATGCTATAGAACTTACCCACCATCTGGGGCAGCCCCATAGTGCCTAGCGAGGTGAGGATGACCACACCCAGCAAGCCCCATGGGTCGGGGCCGAACCACGAGGCGAAGCTGCCGTTAACACTGGGATCAGCATCGGAAGGCAGCTGTGCCAGCTTGTCCACAGCGGCTGTCAGTCCACCCTGTGCATTGAGCACAGCGGCTATAACAGCCACGATGCCAAACAGCATGATGATGCCCTGAATGAAGTCGTTCATAGCTGTAGCCTTGTAGCCGCCCAAAATGACATAGACTGCTGTGAGCACCGACATGATGACCACACAATATTCATAAGGAATGCTGAAGCCCATCTCGAAAAGACGAGAGATGCCGCTATACACACCTGCCGTATAAGGAATAAGGAACACGAAGGCGATGATAGAGGCTACTACACGCAGCCCCTGGTCGTTGAAACGCGTGCCAAAGAAATCGGGCATGGTGCGACTCTCGATGTGCTGTGTCATCAGTTTCGTGCGACGACCCAGGATAATCCAGGCTAACAACGAACCGATGACGGCATTGCCGATACCTATCCATGCGCTGGAAAGACCATATTTCCAACCAAACTGTCCGGCATAGCCCACAAAGACCACTGCCGAGAAATAGCTTGTGCCGAAGGCGAAAGCCGTGAGCCAGGGACCCACCGAGCGTCCGCCCAGTACAAATCCGTCAACACTTCTTGCTTGCTTGCGTGAGTAAAGCCCCACGCCCACCATCACAATCAGGAAGATGATGGTTAAAAGAACTTTTATAATCATTGTTTTGTTATCTCGTTATCACGTTATTTCGTTATCTTGACTGGTGTTAGAAGGCCACCTGCACCTGTGCCTGCAGCCAGTTGTAATCCTTTGAAGAGATATTTTCTCCGCAGAGGCAGCGTGTGTACTGCAGCTGCACACGACATTTCTTATAGAACCAATACTGCAGACCTAGCGTCAGGTTGGTCTGATCCCAGCCTTCTACCTTAGTGTTGCGGTCGAAGGTCTCGCCAGAGGCTACCACGTCGAGGGCGTCGTAGACGGGGATGCAGGTGGTGACATAACCACCGCGGCTGCCCACCTCGCCGTCTTCACCGCCCAGCCACTCTGCGCGGATGCTGGCAGGACGTGCTTCCTTGTATTCACCCTTGCTATAAGGCGCGGTCTTGTATTCGGCACCCACGCTATAGCGGTTGCGCTTATAGTTGTCACCCACGGCGATGGTGGGATTCCATGCGGCAGTACCCACGGCATTGCCTGTGCCCAGATAGCCCGAGCCCACAAGGCGCAGTCCGTCCATGGGTCGCAGTTCCAGTTTGGCTATAAAGTCTTTCTGATTATTGTTATCCTTGCGGTTGATGCCCTGTCCGCTCATCAGCGCCAGCTCATAGTGCAAGGCATTTTTAAAGAGATCACCAAAGACCATGAGGCCTTGATCTCGTCCATAGTTTACACCATTCAGGGGGTCGGGGCCTTCGCCAGCCAGATAGAGCACGGCCTGTGAATAGACGTCGATAAGTTCCAGTTGTGTAGGTGACATGGGATTTTCCATGGTGTAGCTATGCTTGAACTGTCCTAAGCGGACGGTTAGAGAGTTGTCTTTGGTGACGCGATAGTCGGTATAGAATTCCTGAGGAACACTCGAGAAGTCGTGCATAAAGAGGAACGACCAGCGGTCAGTGATGCGGGCTTTGGCCCAGAGCAACGTGCGTTTCAAATTGTAGGAGTTGGTCTTCTGACCATTGATGTCCTGATAGGACCAGCCTCCTTGTGCATAACCGTTCAGCGTGATACGGCTGGTGAAGTCCTTCATCCAGTCGATGTCAGCGTCTGACTTCTGTTGTCCCATTGCGGCTGTACTGCTAAATACAGCCATTGTCACGGCGAGTGTTGCCGTCATCCATGTTTGCTTTTTCGTACCCATGTCTATTGATTAGTTTAGTTAAAAAAAATGAAATTCGACTGCAAAGGTAACGATTATTTTCGTTTTAACAAAAAAACGGCGAACATTTTCGTATCTTTGCGCAAGAAAACCAATTACAACTAACAATATGAAACGAATTTTGCTCTTATTAGTAACATTTTGTGCATTAACGACTCTTTCGCCCATCAGCGCAAAGAAGAAGCTTACCCAGCAACAAACAGACAGAGAATATTGGTGTCAGGAGGCATGGAAGATGGCACAACCTGTACTTGAGTATATGGCGAAGGGAGAGTTGCAAAAGAACATGCAGACCGAGTTTTCACCTTCGTTCGACAACCGCAACCGCAAGGTGGTGTATATGGAGACCTTCGGCCGACTGATGGCTGGCATCGCTCCTTGGCTGACTCTGCCTGATGATGATACTGCGGAGGGTCAGCAGCGAAAGCAGTTGCGTGAGTGGGCGCTGGCATCCTATAAGAATAGTGTTGACCCAGAGAGTCCTGACTATCTCTGTTGGGGTGCTGCAGGTCAGAATTTGGTTGACGCCGCTTATATCGCCGAGTCGTTTGTCCGAGGATATGACGCCCTGTGGGTGCCACTGGACCAAGTGACGAAAGACCGTTATATTGCTGAGTTCAAGAAGTTACGTAGCATTGAACCGCCCTATACCAACTGGTTCCTTTTCTCCAGCATCATCGAGAGTTTCATTGCCAAGGCCGCTGGACTGAAAGAGTATGATGACTATCGGGTGATGACCACCATTCGCAAGGTGGAGGAGTGGTATGTAGGCGACGGCTGGTATGCCGACGGTCCTGTCTTTGCCTTCGACTATTACTCGAGTTACGTGTTCCATTCTATGTTCCTAGAGACTCTGCAGAACATGATTGACGCCAAGGCCAACACACGTTTAGAGTATAAGAAATACTACGACCGTGCTTTGAAGCGTGCACAGAAATATAGTATTATTCTTGAGCGCTTCATCTCACCTGAGGGCACCTTCCCTGTCTTCGGCCGTTCTATTCCCTATAGACTGGCAGCCCTGCAACCCTTGGCCCTTGTGGCATGGTATCAGAAACTGCCCAGTGACCTGAGCAATGGTCAGGTGCGTGCTGCTCTCACCGCTGTGATGCACCGCATGTATGACCAGCAGCAGAATTATAATGCCGGTGGCTTCCTCACTATCGGCTTCTGTGGTCATCAGCCCGAAGTGGCCGACTGGTACACCAACAACGGTTCGCTCTATCTGACCTCACTATCGCTGATGCCATTGGGCTTACCTGCCACACATGACTTCTGGACCTGTCCTGCAGAGCCTTGGACGCAAGTAAAGGCCTGGAATGGACAATCTTTTCCAAAGGATCACCGCTGGGCTGATGATATCCAGACGAAGGACCGTTGGTAAGGCTTTGGACTTATTGCATGGCCGAAAAGCCGGTGTAGATGCCGTAGGCCACTATGCCCATAAAAACGAGCATGAATAGCGACAACATCAAAGTGATATATGCAATGGCCTGACTGATAAAGGTGCGGATAAAGGAGTAGCCAGACAGTTGCTTTAAAGCTATGATGATATACAGATATGAGATGACACCTTCTATCATCGCATTGACACAGAACAGTCCCAGCAAGATGCCGACGATAGAGGTAATATTTGAGATATAGACTGTAGCCACAAAGAACTCAGGATACCTGAAGTCTGGGTAGCCCGGACTGTGACAGAAAAAGAGATAGAGAGGTAGAGACATGGCTAGCAACCCTACGAGGACAACGATAGGTAGGTGGTCATAGACAAAGCGAGTGATATTCTTAATGGTATTGATTAAAGACAGCTGAAATTCCTTGGCAGCCTTTGCCTTTTGGGCCGCAACATCGTCGACGGGAACGTTATCTGCTGCCTGAATTTCTTCACCCCCTGTAGTTTCGGTGAATCCCTGTTCGTATGTCTCAATCATTTGTGTGATGCGGTTCTCGCCTTTGATATTGAAGCCGCTATCAACAATCATGGACAAGGCAATTAGAAGAAAATACATTTTGAAAGGAGGGAAATAGGCCATCTGCATGCCACTGAGATAGTCGCGAATCATATAGCCTGGCCTGAGCAGCAGGTCACGGACGCTACGGAACATACTGCGGTTACCCAGTCCCCAGACGTCGAGAAACAACAGAAAAGCTGACTTCAGCGAATAGCGTCCTATACGTGCCGACTGTCCGCAGCGCGGACAATAGTTACCTTGAAACGTGGTACCGCAGGTGGCACAGGTGTGCTCCTGAGGAATAAGTGGTGCCACTTGATAAGGACGCAGTTGCCACTCCTTGAACTCACGGTATTTCTCCTTCAAATTCATCTCTCTAACGGTTAAGTGGAAACAAAAGCAGGCACCTGCACAACGATGGTGTAGATGCCTGCTTATCTTTATGTCGTTGGACCTATAGCTTAGAGCTTAGGACCAGCAGCTACGAGAGCCTTACCGGCCTCGTTGCCCTCGTACTTCTTGAAGTTCTTGATGAAGCGTGCAGCCAGATCCTTAGCCTTCTCCTCCCACTCAGCAGCAGTAGCGTAAGTGTCGCGA
>Ga0310786_10012453_pt1 | contig 10529 bp, 4 predicted proteins | sample AusTroGonzalo_MG_FD_203881 | JGI IMG/M metagenome (GOLD analysis project Ga0310786, IMG submission 203881) | Bovine rumen microbial communities from tropical cattle in Woodstock, Queensland, Australia - Gonzalo_03 (v2) (version 2) | ecosystem: Host-associated > Mammals > Digestive system >... | reverse complement strand
TGACGCTCTTTCAAACTATTATGACTTAGGCTATCAGAACGAAAGTACCAATGTGCTGAACCTCGACCTCCAGTACAAACTCGACATGAGTTTCATCACACCGGGTCTGGATTTCAAGATCAAAGGATCCTACAATACCGAATATACGGCTCGTAAAGACCGCCAGAACGGCTACGGTACGGGTGTCACCTACGTGGCAACACTCGTTGATGGAAAAGAAGTGCTCCGAAAGGAGAATATCACTTGGCCGATTCCCTATAACGAAGCCAAGTGGGGAAGCCGTAACTGGTATGCCGAGGCCAGTTTCAACTATGCCCGTAAGTTCGGAAAGCATAATGTGGGTGCACTGCTGCTTTACAACCAGAGCAAGACTTATTATCCTTGGGATTCCGACAACAGCCTGTATCAATCGATTCCTAAAGGTTATGTAGGACTTGTGGGACGCGTTACCTACGACTATGACACACGCTACATGATTGACTTCAACATTGGTTATAACGGCTCGGAGAACTTTGCCGAGGGCAAACGCTATGGTACCTTCCCCTCATTCTCCTTGGGTTGGATTCCGTCGAACGAAAAATTCTGGGAGCCGATCAAGCCGTATATCGGCTATCTGAAACTGCGTGGTTCATGGGGTAAGGTCGGTAACGACAATACCAATGGCGCCCGCTTCTTGTATCTGCCGGGTGCCTGGCAGTTCTATACTGGTGCAACGACGGTCAACCCGCAGAACCGAGGTGCAAACTTTGGTACGAGTGGTGGCTGGCTGCAGGCCGTGAAAGAACTGACCGCCGGTAACCCCGACGTGACTTGGGAGACTGCGACCAAGATCAACCTTGGTGTGGATCTCGCCACCATCAACGATCGTCTCACCATTAATCTTGACCTCTTCTGGGAAGACCGTAAGGATATTCTTGTGTCAAACGCTTCCCAATTGCCCGCTGTTACCAGCCTTCCTTCAAGCTACGTCAACAGGGGCCGTGTGAAAAATCATGGTTATGAGTTGACCTTGAAATGGGCAGATAAGATCGGTGATCTCCGCTATAGCATCAGCCCAAGCATCGCCTTTGCCAGAAACAAGGTTATTGAGATGCTTGAGGTGCCACCTATGTATGACTATCTGAGCCGTACCGGGTTGCCTGTAGGACAGCGCTTTGGCTATGAATTATTTGAATTCTATCAGCCCGGCACTGAAGAGCGCTATCAGGCTGCATATGGGACGAATATGCCAGATCAGAAGATTGAACTGAAATATGGTGATGCCGTGTATGTAGACCTGAATGCTGACGGTGTTATTGACCAGAACGACCAGAAGCCCCTTGGTTATACCGACCAGCCGGAAATCACCTGGTCTGTCAATGCCAGCCTGAACTGGAAGGGATTCGACTTCTCGATGCTTTGGGTAGGCGCAGACAACACCAGCCGTGCTTTGAACGGATATTTCCGTGATCAGTTCGGTTCTACAAACACATCAGCACTGGCACAATGGACCGCAGATAACTCTTGGACTGAAGATAATCCTGACGCTATTCTGCCGCGTATCTCGTTCACCAACCGTGTTCATAACAACCGTGATTCGCGCGCATGGGTGATTGACTCTAAATATGTGCGTCTGAAGAATCTGGAACTTGGTTATTCCTTTAACAAACCCAAGTGGTTGCCACTACTCAACTACGTGAGGATTTACGCCTCAGGCCAGAACCTGCTGACATTTGCCGACTTCAAGGGCAACGACCCTGAGGCTCCCGGTTCAGGACTTGACTTTGGCGTACGTTATCCCATGACGCGTGTGTATAATTTCGGCCTACAAGTAAACTTCTGATAAAGGTAAAAAAGTAAAAAGGTAAAAATATGAAAAAGATATTTAATTACATATTGGCTTTGGTGATGTCGACAGGCATCTTCACAGCATGTGTCGACGATATCAACGTGGGTAATGCCTTCTTGGAGAAAGCCCCTGGTGTCGACGTGAATATCGACACGGTGTTCTCCAAGGCCGAATACGCCCGTAATTTTCTGTGGAGTGCCTACGGACAGCTCTACTGCACCTACACTTCGGGAAATATGATGAACGGTGCGCCCATTGACGTGCTTTCCGACTCCTATCATTGCTATGTTGGATGGGGAGGCCCTATACAGAGCTATTATCCTGGAGGCCTGACTGAGGATGCTCAGGATACGGAGGATGGAAACTTCCAAGGCAAATTCTCTTATTCTACGAAAAGTGGTCTGAACAGTGATGCTGGTGGTCGTGTGTCTATCTATGAGACCGTGCGCAAGTGCTGGCAAATCATTGAGAATATCGAGCGTGTACCCGACATGAACGACAATGAGAAGAGCCGTCTGAAAGGTGAGGCCTACACGATTATGGCCAGCCGCTATTTCGACGCCTTCCGTAACTTCGGTGGTCTGTGCCTCGTGAAGAAGGCATACGCTGTGGGAGAGGATTTTTATGATGGCCGTTCTACAGCCTGGCAGACCGTGGAGTTCATCGACTCACTGATTCAGTGTGCTATCAATGAGCCTGGATACATCTGGAACATTCCCAATGAGGATATCGGCCAGTGGTCAGGTCGTCTGACACGTGCCTCAGCCCGTGCCCTGCGTGCCAAGGTCTGGATGTTTGCCGCTTCGCCGCTGTTCAATAACGATCAGCCTTATATTACATACGACAAGAGGCCGACTGGTCTGGAGAATGAGGAACATGTATGGTTTGGCAAAAAAGACGCCACACTGTGGAACCGCTGCCTGCAGTATTGTAATGAGTTCTTTTCAGACAATGCTTCCAATGGTAACTATTATCAGTTGATACAGCCTGAGACGCAGGACGAGGCCGGCTATCGTATGGCATTCCGAAGGGCCTACCGTTACCGCAACAATGAGACACGTCATGAGAAACTCTTCGACGCTCATCCCACCCTTACGCTGTCTGATGGTGGCTGGGGCTGGGGCTGGAGAGGCTTCGCCCTCGACTGTCTTCGCCAGGGTGGTGCCGTTCCCACGAATGAGCTGATGGAATGCTTTGGCATGCAGGATGGTCGTGATTTCCCGTATTCGGACATCTACGGTGCTGGCAAGAACCCCAACGGCATTGACATTTTTGCCGATCGCGACCCGCGTCTTTATGAGACAATCGTAGTTCCCCGGAAGTCGCAGCCTGCCGGATTCGACTATGCAGGTATGAGCTATATGGACTCCTGGGTTGGCGGTTTCCTGGAAAAGAACAGCAACGTGACCAACAAGGACGATGTGGCCTCGGGTTACTGCAAGTTTAAGTGGCTGCTTGATTACTATGGTGGAAGCCGGTATGATGACGATCTTATCGGCGTTCCTTACATCCGTTTGGCTGAGATGTATCTCATCAGTGCGGAAGCCAAGGCCGAGACAGGCGACCTCAAGGGTGCCCTGGATGACTTGCATGTCGTACGCAGCCGTGTGGGTCTGGGTCGTCTTGAAGAAAAGAATCCCAGTCTGAACCTGACCTCTAATAAGGAGAACCTGATCAACGAGATCTTACGTGAGCGCAACTGTGAGATTGGTGCTGAGTGTGGTGACCGCCTCTACGATATGGTCCGCCGTATGCGACAGGATCTCTTCACCAAACCGCTTCATGAAATCCGGATCTATTGCCTCGATGCTGCAGGCAACCGCATGACAGACGGGGATAACCAATACAAAGCGGGCGATCCTTGGCCGAAATTTGAATATGAGAAGCCGGAAATCGTCGTTGGCCACCGCCGCTGGTGGGATGCTGGCTATTGGACCAACAAGTGGTATCTTGACCCTGTTTCCCGTATTGAGATTCAGAAGGGGTATGGACTTACACAGAATCCTGGTTGGTAAATTCTAATTAAGAGTTAAGAATTAAGAATTAAGAATTATGAAATTAAGAAACATATTTATATATACCTTGGTGGGACTCTGTGGTGCTCCGATGGCGGTAAGTGCCCAGGTGACGCTGAGCGACAAAGCGTCGCAGAAGGTTGATTTGGGCTATGGCGTTGAGCAGTCTGAATTACTCACTACAGCGGCAGCAACCACCATTACGGCTGAAGAGCTCCGCCGCACATCAGCCATCAGTCTGGCAGATGCCCTTTATGGCAAGCTCTTAGGTCTGAATGCTTTCCAGAACACCGGTTTCAAAGGCGAGGAAGGCCGTGGCGCAACGTTTAACATCCGTGGCGCCCAGACCACTGGCGAGCGGGATATCCTGATTCTTGTCGACGGTGCGGAACGTCCTATCGACCGTCTCTCTGTTGAAGAGGTGGAGAGTGTCACCGTCTTGAAAGATGCTGCTGCTGTGGCCCTCTACGGCCATGAGGGTATCAACGGTGTGCTGTTAGTGAAGACCAAGCATGGCAGTAAAGACGGCAAATACCACTTTAAGGTGGGTGCTTCTCATAAATTCCAGTTCGACCCGCAGATGGCTGACATGGTGGATGCCTATGGTTATGCCAATGCCATAAATAAAGCGCGTGTGAACGATGGTCTCACGCCAGCTTATTCAGAAGCGGAACTGCAGAAATTCCAGGATAACAGTGATCCGCTGGTCTATCCTAATGTGAACTGGAAGGACGAAGTGTTCAAGAACACCGCCCATGAGTCGAATGCCTATCTGTCTTTCTATGGTGGCACAGACAAGGTGCAATATTACACACAACTCGACTATACCGATGCCCGCGGACTCTATAAGAACCCCGATCAGGGCGACTGGAATTCGCAGCTGAAATATTCAAAGGCCAATATCCGTGCCAACGTCGACTTCGAAGTGAGTCCAACCACAAGGGTCAGTGCCAATATTCTGGGTATCTTGATGGAAACCAACGGCGTGCCCAACGTGAATTCAAACGATGCATGGTGGCATCTGTATAAGGTGCCCGCATTGGCATTTCCCATCAAGACTGCCGGTGGCGTATGGGGCGGTAGCCAGACCTATGGCGACTTCAACCTTCTGGCCAAGTCGCAAGGTACGGGTTTTTCAAAGACTCACCAGCGTCAGATCTGGGCGAACATGACCCTGGAACAGGATCTGGACGTAATCACGAAGGGTCTGAAGTTCTATGTGGGCGCTTCTTACGATAACTCATCGAATACGATTGAGAACCGCTCAAAGGGTTATCAGTATGGTTGGAACTACTATGATGCCAATGGTATCATGCAGGAGACTGTGATGGGTACAATAGAGGATAAGTTGGCATTCAACCACTGGGTTGACACACAGTGGCGTGTTGCCACCTTCAATGCCGGACTGAAATATGGCATACAGTTTAATAATGGTGACAACTTCGCTGCCAATGCCAACTACAATATGAAGAGCGAAATTCGCGACAACCAGAACAACACATGGTATCGTGCCAACTGGCAATTAGCCTTGCATTATGATCATGCTAACAAACTGATGGCCGATGTGGTGCTGGCAGCCAACGGCTCTAATCGTAGCTATCCTGCCAAATGGGCCTTCTCACCAACACTGGGCTTAGGTTATATTTTAATCAACAACCCTGAAAGCAGCCTTTTTAACTATGCAAAGATACGTCTCTCAGGTGGCATCCAACACACTGACTATGTGCCGCAGGCCGGCCTCTGGCTTGCACGTTGGAGCAATTCTCACGGACAATTCTGGTATGGTACCAATTTCCAAAACTCATGGGGTGCCTTCCTGACACAGTTCCCCACTGATGACTTTGCACAGGAGACAGCCTATAAGGCCAATTTTGGTACCGATCTGAGAATCGCCAACTCGCTCGACTTCACACTCGATGTGTTCTATCAGCAGCGTCGTAACATTCTGGTGAGTGCTGCTTCACTCAACTCCGACGTGGTGGGTATCCAGTCGTCGTATGATGACAAGGGTCGCGTAGCCAGCTATGGTCTGGAACTGGGTCTGCGCTATGCCAAGACCTTCGAGAACGGACTGAATGTGAATGCTGGTGCCTCTTTCTCGACAGTGAAGAGCGAGATTCTCGAGTGGATTGAGAATCCTGCCTATCCCAACCTCTCGCTGATTGACGGTCCTGCCGATTATGAGCGCGGACTGATTGCCATCGGTTTCTTCCAGGATCAGGCAGATATTGACAACAGCCCTATTCAGCAGTTTGGACAGGTGAAGGTGGGTGACATCAAATATAAGGATGTCAACGAGGATGGTGTCATCAATGAGAATGACTATGTAGCACAGGATTATGGTAATGCCTTCCCTTCACTGAACTACGCTTTCAGCCTTGGCGCAGAGTATAAGGGCTTTGGTATCAACGCCACCTTCCAGGGCGCAGCTCATCAGGTGAAGAACCTACGCTATGTAGACGGTGTCTGGGGAGCCCTCTCCGATAACCGCAACCTCTCTCTGGAATACTACGACAACTGCTTCGACGTGGCGGGAGCGGGTGCTAGCTATCCGCGTCTGTCAACGGAGAATGTGGCCAACAATGCTCAGAATTCTACGATCTGGTATCGCAATGTCAACTGGCTGAAGCTGCGCGACTGCGAAGTTTACTACAAGCTGCCAGCAAGTGTTATTGAGCCTCTGAAGGTTTCAAGTGCCAAGGTATTCGTACAGGGTCAGAACCTTCTGACATTCGACAATATCGACGCTATGGATGCCGAGAATCTCAACACGGGCTATCCGGTGATGAAGAGTGTGAACATTGGTCTTTCAGTAGAATTCTAAGAAATTAAGAATTAAGAATTAATAATTAAGAGTTATGATTACCAAGATAAATAAGATAAGACGCGTGATGGTGGGTGCAATACTATTCACTATTCACTGTTCACTATTCACTGCGTGCGCCGATCTCGAGTACACGGAGGAAACGACTCGCGACGAGGCTTGGACCTACGAATATTATGAGAATGGTATTAAGAATCTGGTGTTTGATGTGTATGCGCAGGTCTATAATAATGAGTTTGCGGCCAACAGTGCCTATTTCCTGGCCAGTGCGACCGACGAGGCTCAATATGCACTCGAAACGGGCGCCGTCAACAGCTATGTGAACGGCGGATGGAGTCCGGCTAATCCTTATTCCAATACCTGGACAAAGGCGTATACGGCCATTGCCGATGTCAACATGTATCTGGAGAAGATCGACCAGACCGACATTTCTGACTGGGAGCATAATCCCGACTATAAGAACTGGGTGGAACAGATGGAACTATTTCCCTACGAACTGCGTTTCCTGAGGGCTTACTTCTATTTTGAGTTGTTCAAGACCTATGGCGACGTGCCTTTGGTGACGACCACACTGACAAATGCCCAAGCTAATAACATCAAGCGCACATCGGCAGAGGAGATTGTGAAGTTCATCGTCGACGAGTGTGATGCTATTGCGCCTTATCTGCCCGTTACTTACAGCACGGAGGTGTTCTCAGAAGTGGGCCGAGCCACGCGTATTGCCGTGGCTGCCCTTAAGGCCCGCACACTGCTCTATGCCGCTTCACCGTTGCATAACCCCAATGGCAACAAGGACAAGTGGGCGCAGGCTGCCGAGGCTTGTAAGTATATCCTCGACAATGCTTCGGTATGGGGACTGAAACTCAGTTCCTACGGTTCGTTGTGGGGACATGATGCCTTCTACAATCCGGAACTGATCTTCGGCCTCGGACGTGGTGAGAGTAATGATTTCGAGATGGCCAACTATCCTGTCGGTGTGGAAAACGGCAGTTCAGGCAACTGCCCCACCCAGAGTCTGGTAGACCAGTATGAGTATCAGGACAATGGCGAGACCTTTGGCCAGCGCCATCCCGGTAGCATCAATCTCAACGAGGGCAATCCGTATGAAGGACTTGACCCGCGCTTTGCTCTCACAGTGGTGAAAGACGGTGATGAATGGCCCAGCAACGGTGCCCAGAAAAAGGTGATCGAAACCTGGACAGGCGGGTTCAATGCCGCTCCGAAGTACGGCGCCACTCCCACGAGCTATTATCTCCGCAAGTATGTGGATGGTGCATGTGTCACCACAGCCGACAACCAGACCACTCGTCGTCACACCTGGATTATCTTCCGTTTGGGAGAGTTCTATCTCGACTATGCAGAGGCTGTGTTTAATGCTACTGGCAGTGCCAACAGTGATGAATATGGTATGACTGCCAATGATGCCATTAACGTGTTGCGCACCCGCTCGGACATCCAGATGCCGAAATTCACCGAAGATGGTGCAGAATGGATAGCTCGCTATGAGCGCGAGCGCCTCGTGGAACTGGCTTTTGAAAACCATCGTTTCTGGGATGTACGACGCTGGAAGAAGGGTAGCCAGTATTTCGGTTCCGTTCAGGGAGCCACCCTCAGCAGCAATGGGTTGCTCACACGCTCTACCATAACCCGCCAGTGGGATGACAAATTTAACTTCTATCCCATTCCACAGTCGGAATTAAAAAAGAATCCAAACCTGACCCAGAACCCAGGATGGTGATAATAGTTAAGAATTAAGAGTTAAGAATTAAGAATAAAGAGTTATGATTACAAACAGATATATTAAGAGGGTAGTAGGGGTATTATACTTACTCCTCCCCTCCTTGCTCCTTCTATCTTTCTCCGCCTGTTCTGACGATGATGACAATGGTTCGGCTAACGTCGGACTGGGCATCAAGACGTTCTTCCCGACGAAGGTCGTCACCAACCAGCCGCTCACCATCAATGGCTCAGGTTTCGATGCCGCTACAGAAATAGAATTCCCCGGTGGCGCGAAAGTGACCAATTTCGAGATTGTCAGCAACGACATGATCAGGGTGAACACTCCGGCTGGCATTCCCGCTGATGGTGGTAAGATTGTTGTACACACTGCCAACGACCAGGCAGAGTCAAAAATGTCACTAACGCTTGGACATACCAATGTGACAGGATTCTCCAGACAGGCCGGTGAGACGGTCACAGGTGGTGAACTGATTGAAGTGTATGGCACTGACCTGGAGTTTATCAAGAGTGTAGAACTGCTCGACCCCGATTCTGTCCCACAGTTGATCGACCAAAAGGATTTCTATCGCAAAGGCACCAACAATCTCATCTTCCGTGTTCCGCAGAAGAATATCTACAAGGGTACCTTCACAGGCTATCTCCACACCTACGACGGACAGACGATTACTCTGCCCGAACTGGCATATGAGCCGAGTGCCTCTGGTGGCCATTGGGAGACAGTAAAGACCATGATCTGGGAGAACGACGGTTCACTTGGCACAATCAACTGGAGTAGTGACTATCGTTTCGCTCCGGAAAGAAACTCCACAGGTGAGGAGTGCTATACCGTACCTCAGGATATCTGGGAGAAGATGAAAACAGGTTCCTTCTACATACATTTCAAGATAGATACTCCCGATTGGTATCAGATACGTATCACTACTGGATGGTGGGGTAACCAGTGGCCTGCTGGCAAGGAAGAGGACATCACGCCCGCTTTCATGACAGATATGGTTATTGACAACGGTGATGGCACTTACTTCATTGAAGTGAATCTTGATGGTTCCGCACTTGCAGGCAGCATCGATGCAGAGCATCTGCTCTTCACTGGTAGTGGTTACACATTGCTTGATATTTATTTCGCAGAAGATGTATGGATTGAGGGTGGTGGCCACATGGAAATCGTGAAGACTTCCATTTGGAAGAACGACGGTTCACTTGGTTCCATCAGTTGGAGCGGTGACTATCGCTTCGCTCCCGAAAGTAATTCCACAGGTGAGGAGTGCTATACCGTACCTCAGGATATCTGGGAGAAGATAAAGACAGGTCCCTTCTACATTCAGTTCAAGATAGATACCCCCGATTGGTATCAGATACGTATCACCACCGGATGGTGGGGTAACCAGTGGCCTGCTGGCAAGGAAGAAGACATCACGCCCGCATTCATGACAGATATGGTCGTTGATAACGGTGATGGAACTTATTACATTCAAGTGAATCTTGACGGCTCTGCACTTGCAGGCAGCATGGATGCAGAGCATCTACTCTTCACTGGTAGTGGTTACACGCCACTTGAACTCTACTTCGCAGAAGAAGTCTGGATAGAGGGCGGTGGCGGCGAATCTGCCAAGGAAGTCTCAATTTGGGAAAACGACGGTTCACTTGGTTCCATCAGTTGGAGCGGTGACTATCGCTTCGCTCCCGAAAGTAACTCCACAGGCGAGGAGTGCTATACCGTACCTCAGGATATCTGGGAGAAGATGAAGACAGGTCCCTTCTACATCCAGTTCAAGATAGATACTCCCGATTGGTATCAGATACGTATCACCACTGGATGGTGGGGTAACCAGTGGCCTGCTGGCAAGGAAGAAGACATCACGCCCGCTTTCATGACAGATATGGTCGTTGATAACGGTGATGGCACTTACTACATAGAAGTGAATCTTAGCGGCTCTGACCTTGCAGGCAGCATGGATGCAGAGCATCTGCTCTTCACAGGAAGTGGATACACACCGTTGAAACTCTACTTTAAGTAAAGAAGTATATAAGAAACCAACATATTAATATAAGTTCGTGAGTTAATAATTGTAAAATGAGTTAGTTAGAAAATGTCGAATTTTTAATTTATTAGAAATCTGATTCC
>Ga0310786_10012452_pt1 | contig 10529 bp, 6 predicted proteins | sample AusTroGonzalo_MG_FD_203881 | JGI IMG/M metagenome (GOLD analysis project Ga0310786, IMG submission 203881) | Bovine rumen microbial communities from tropical cattle in Woodstock, Queensland, Australia - Gonzalo_03 (v2) (version 2) | ecosystem: Host-associated > Mammals > Digestive system >... | reverse complement strand
ACCTGATTAAGGCCGACAGCGCTGAATACGCCCAGCTGCCCGCAGGCAAGGTAAAACTGCGCTTTACCACCAACCACGACCACTCTACCGAGGCTACGCCATGCGTAGAGTTTAACAGCGACCGCGGTGCTATGGCTGCCTATGTGGCCAGCATCTTCCCTCACGGCGGAGCCTTGATTTATGGTTCGCAGGAGGTGGGTTATCCAGAGCCTATCAACTTCTTTAAATATGTACCTGTAGACTGGACTGCCAAGTCAGAACTATACAAGGAGTATCAGCATCTGATAGGCCTCTACAACGATCATCCCGCTCTGCGCAAGGGCAAGTTGACCACATACCCTGACAACGATGTGTTTGTGTTCGAGAAGGCCGACGATGCCGAGCGATTCCTGATTCTGGTTAACGTGCGCAACCAGGAGAAATCAGTAAGCATCCCCGCCGACTGGAAAAAACTTGGCGATACCATCACCCTCAAGCCTTACGAATATCGCATCGAGAAGATGTAAGCACGCGCAACCGATTGCACGAAGTAACATGAAGATTTTGAGCCGTTTGGAGAATAACCAGACGGCTTTTTACGTATCTTTGCACCGGATTTAATTAGATAACTAAAAGCGTATGAGAAGATTTTACTCCACATTGATATTCTGCCTGGTGGCTATCACATCGATGGCGCAAGGGTGGCCCGAAAATTACAAGGGCGTTATGCTGCAGGGATTCTATTGGGACTCTTTCGATGACAGCCGATGGAAAACCCTTGAGAAGCAGGCTGATGACCTGGCTGCCAGTTTCGACCTGATTTGGATACCGCAGAGTGGTAACTGTGGTGGCACATCAATGGGTTACGACGACCTGTATTGGTTCTCTAATTATACCAGTTCGTTTGGTAATGAGACAACTCTGCGCTCAATGATTAAGACTTTCAAAGAGAAGGGCCTTGGCACCATAGCCGATGTGGTGGTGAATCACCGCAAGAATCTGGGCACTAACGGCTCTTGGGTAGATTTTCCAGCAGAAACCTACAAGGGAGAGACCTATGAGATGCTGGCTGCTGATGTCTGTGGAAACGACGATAACGGAAAGACAAAGACATGGGCCAGTCAGAATGGGGTTACGTTGGGTAATAATGACACTGGCGAAGGCTGGGATGGCATGCGCGACCTGGACCATAAGAGCGAGAACGTGCAGCGTATTGTGAAGGCTTATCTTAAGTTCCTGCTCAACGACCTGGGTTATACCGGTTTCCGTTACGACATGGTAAAGGGCTACTCGGCATCGTATACTGGTATTTATAACGCCGATTCTAACCCCAAGTTCTCAGTTGGCGAGTATTGGGATGGTGATGCATCGAAAGTTAAGAAGTGGATTGATGGCACTAAGGTTAACGATGCCGTTCAGAGTGCTGCTTTCGACTTCCCCTTCCGCTATGCCGTACGCGATGCTATCAGCGACGGATGGTCGAAGCTGGGTAATCCCGGTATCATCGCAACTCCTGAATATCGCCAATATAGCGTGACGTTTGTTGAGAACCACGATACTGAGAGGCGTTCGAATGCTGAGCAGGATCCTATCAAGAAGGATACGCTGGCAGCCAATGCTTTTATGTTGGCCATGCCTGGCACACCATGCGTGTTCCTGAAACACTGGCAGGCCTACAAGCCTGAGATTAAGGCTATGATTGAGGCCCGTAAGCTGGCTGGCATCAGCAATACCTCGACATATACCCGATTCTTTGTTGGTAATCCCACCCAGACAAGTTCGGCCTATTATGGTAATACCATCGATGATAAGTTGATAGTAGTGGTAGGTAATACCTCGAAAGCAACACCCGATGCCGATAAATGGACCAAGATTCTGTCGGGCTATCATTATGCCTACTATCTGGCCAATACCTTAGAAACGGCTTGGGCTGATAAGGGTAGTGGTGACTTTACCGATGCTTTCGATGTGGTACTGACAGCCGTTTCGGCTACAAGTGGCGCCCAGCTGGTTTACACCACCGATGGTTCTGCACCATCAGCCACCAATGGTACAAAGGTTGACAGTGGCTCGAAGATTAAGATAGAAAAGACCACTACGCTCAAGGTTGGCCTGCTTATTGGCAGCACCGTTAGCGGCGTCATTACCCGCGTGTTTACATATAAGGAGAAAGAACAGGAACCTGAGGTAGAGATACCTGATTTCTGTAAGGTTAACGAGGGTGAGGTTTGTGCATTCTTCGAGGCCCCTGAAGAGTGGGATGCAACCATCTATTGCTGGGCATGGTCGGACTCACCTGCTGAAAACTTTACAAGTAAGACTGGTACTTGGCCTGGTGTGGCTTGCGAAAACATAGGTACTGCCAAGAACGGCAACAAGGTGTGGAAGTGGACATGGGATGGAACCAAACAGAAAAACTCATCGGCCACCCAACCAGCAATGATCATATTCAGCAATCAAGGCTCGCCTCAGACCACTGACCTCAATTTCAAGAATGGTGGATATTACACCAAGAAAGGTCTGTTTGACGTGGTAGCCCCCACCGGCATTCGCTCGGTGAATGCTGATGCTGAGGGGCTGACAAAGGTTTATACCCTCGACGGGCGACTGGTGCGCACGGTGAAGAAGGGTAGCGATGCCCTCAGCGGCATGGCCAAGGGCATCTATATTGTAAACAAGAAGAAGTTCATAGTGAAATAATTGGTTAGTAGTTAGTGTTTAAGAAGAGAGCGGACCGCAAACCAGCTGTGAAGTAAAAAGGTTTGCACACGTCCGTAGTGATGCTCCATCACCCGATATCGCTCCCATAGCGATTCACGGTGGTGGAGTGTTGTTTGTCCCTCTTCGGTATAGTTGGCTACTACCATCTTCAGGTTCAGCAGGGGCACATTCTCCTTGGCGGCGGCCTTCATCACGCGGATACACCAGTCAACGTCGGCCGAATAGCGGTACTGCATGTCGTAAGGTGTGGCGATGGCGAAATCGGTGCGGGCGTAGAAAGCCTGATGACACACCAGCATGCCTTGCTTAAACGATTTCCACGACAGGTGCTCGGGCGGAGCCAGACGGCGGTGGCGCAGAAAGCGGCCTTCGCCATCTACGATGTCGGTATCTCCATATAGTACAGCAGGCATGCCGCCTCCGTCGGCAACCTGCTGTGCTATGCGGCTCACGGTGTCGGGGGAGGGCAGGAAATCGCCGGCGTTGAGATAGCACACGTAGTCGCCATCGAGGCTGCGCAGGCCTTTGTTCATGGCATCGTAGATGCCCTTGTCGGGCTCGGAGGTTACCTGTATGCGGTGGCCGTTCTCGGCCGCGTTCGATCGGGCGATGTAATCATCTACCAGCTTCAGGGTGTCGTCGGTCGATGCACCATCGATAATCAGGTGCACGATGTTGGGATAGTCCTGCTGGAGCACACTGTCGAGTGTGCGCTGCAGCACCTTGGCGGCGTTAAAGGTGATGGTTACGTAGGTGATGCGTATCATAGGCGGTAGTGTTTAAAGGCCATGGCCTGGTGGTACACATCTAAGTATTTCATGGCCACACTCTGCTGCGAGTAACTCTGTGCTACCTTGTGGATGGCGTTGTTGCTCAGCTCGCGGTAGTCGGCCTCGTTCAGTATCCAACTGATGCCGCGCGCCAGATCGGCTGCATCGCGATACTCGGCCACGTAGCCGTTCTTCTTGTGGTCAATCTCTTCGGGTATGCCGCCCACTCTGAATCCCACGCAGGGCACACCGCAGGCCATCGACTCCATGATGGTGTTGGGCAGATTCTCTGACAGCGATGGCAACACAAACACATTGACGGCGTTATACACGTCGACGATGCGATGCTCGTCGTTGACATAGCCCAGTGGATAGGCCTCGAGTGGCAGCTGGGCCACTACCTCCTCGGCATGACCGCCCAGGATGACTACGCCTGGCTTCTCGCCATCGGCCTTGGCCAACTGCTGACAGGCCTCTATCAGATAGCTCATGCCCTTGTTCTCGTTGGTTACGCGCTGCGAGGCAAAGAGTATCAGCTTCTTGTCGGCTGGCAGCCCTAAGCGCTGACGGGCCTCCTGCTTATTACCTTTCTTATATACGTGCGTGTCGATGCAGTTGGGCACGCTGGTTATCTTCTGTCCGCTCAGCAGGGCGCTCTTCTTGGCTTCCAGCTCCAGCCATCGGCTGCAGGCCACGTAGTAGATGTTCTCATCGCGAAGCATGGCCAGCTTCTTCTGCCACGTCTGGTAGGCCAGGTCGTGGGGTGCCCCGTTTCGGGGCAGCAGTCGGCAGTTGCTGCAGCCCGAGGTGAACTTGCGACAGTTGAGCGTGACGTGACAGATGGCGGTGGCGGGCCAGATGTCGTGCATGGTCCATACCACGGGTTTGCCGCTACGCAGTATCTTGCGGATGTTGCCGAGCGACAGCATGCCCTGGTTGATCCAGTGCAGGTGGATGATGTCGGCCTCCTGGAACTCGCGCAGTTTGGTGATGTCGGTGCCGGCGTTGGCGATATCGATCTCGAACAAGTGGTGCTTGCTGAAGTGCAGGTGGCAGAACACCACCAGGCGCTCCCACAGGAAGTGCCAGCGGTTTATGGGCGACTTGGGCAGTTCGGCCACTGTCAGCGTGTCGGTCTCCTTCTCGCGTACCAGCATCTTGGCCTTAACACCGTTATTGATCAGAGCTTTCATCAGTCGGTTGGCTGCTACTGCCGCACCGCCTGTTCGCTCGCTTGTATTTACTATCAGTATCTTCATCGTTTCTTAATTGCGCTACAAAGGTACGAATAAGTGAGAAGAAAACCAAATATTATTTGAGTTTTCTCGAACGAGAGTACTTTCGGGCGTAGCCCAAGGGTATCAACTTCTTTTGTTAAAAGCAAGTAAAAATACGTAAATATTTGTTGTTACCGCACACAATTGGTTGACCTAAGTCAATAATAATGTTAATTTATACACTTATTCTTTGAAAATATTTGGTGGATTCAAAAAATCGTCGTACCTTTGCACCGTCAAAAGGTTAATAGATTAGATTGTTTTAGGTTAGTAGTAATATTTATAGTTTTAGGTTTTTAGTTATTGGTAAGAGAAAGTTTTCAACAGTAGGATAACTGGAGGTCGCTGTGAAGCTCCCTTTTAAACTTTCAAATTTTTGGTCCTGTTGGGCTGAAAATTTCTTTTTATAGAAAAAGGATTTTTAGTTAAACATAGGCTTTTGTAATGCCACAGCTCGTGAGGGTTGTGGCATTACTCTTTTTATTTCTCGATCAGAACCACTGCGTAAGCCGAGATACCTTCTTCGCGGCCGGTGAAGCCGAGTTTCTCGGTGGTGGTAGCCTTGATAGAGATGTCGTCCTCGTCGCAGCCGATGACCTTAGCCATACAAGCCTTCATGTCGGGGATGTGTGGATTCATCTTGGGGCGCTCGGCGCAGATGGTGGCATCGATGTTTACCAGCTTGTAGCCCTTGGTGGCTATCAGCTCGATGGTCTTCTTCAGTATCACCTTGCTGTCCATGCCGTCGGTAAACTCGGCTGTGTCAGGAAAGTGGTAGCCTATGTCGCGCATGTTGGCAGCGCCCAGCAGAGCGTCGCACACGGCGTGCAGCAGTACATCGGCATCGCTGTGGCCCAGCAGTCCCTTACTATGTTCAATCTTAATGCCGCCCATCCAGAGGTCGCGGCCCTCTACTAACTGATGGACATCATAGCCCATTCCAACTCTAATCTTCATATTTAATGTTTAATCTTTAATCTTTAATTTTTAATCTTTAATTTATCTACGGAACAAGTCCTTAATTCCGTCCATATCGAAGGTGAGCGAGAAGCGCAGCGTCTGGTCGAGTGGGTTGCTGCGGGCTGTTGAGATGACGTAGCCCACATCGAGCGAGAAGACGTTCATCTTGAATCCACCGCCCACGGTAAAGTACTTCAGGTTGCCCTTCGACTCGTCCTGATGGTGGTATCCGGCGCGCAGCGAGAACTGGTCGTGATACACGTACTCGGCACCCACGCTCCACTGTATCTCCTTCATCTCCTCGCTGAATCCGCCAGGTGCATCGCTAAAGCTCTTCAGCATGCCGCTGATGGCGCTGATGTCGCTGTATTCGCGGCGCACGCGGTCCTGATAGTCGCTGTTGCTCTCGCCTTCCTCCTGTCGGGGCACGGTGGGCACCAGCAGTTTGTTGGCATCGGCCGAGATGGAGAAGCGGTTGTACTCGTCGATAGGTATCATCAGCGAGGCTCCCAGACGCATGTTGGCGGGCAGAAACTGGCTCTCGTCGTCGCCGTAGTAGCTGATCTTACTACCGATGTTCGACAGGTTCAGTCCTATGCCCAACTGGCACTCGCGACTGCCCAGCATCACATATTTATTATAGTACATGGCCAGGTCGGCAGCAAAGGCCGAGGCTGGTTTTGAGTCTTCGCTGTAGTCGTAGCGCAGATCGCTGTATATCCATCGTATTCCTGCTGCCAGCGAGAAGTTCTCGCTCAGCATCATAGAGTAGGCTGCATCTATCGACATCTCGTAGGGTTTCACCGTCATGCCGTCGGTGGCTATCACCTCGCCTAATGAGAAGTAGCGGATAGAACCCGAGATGGCCGAGTAGTCGCCTATGCGGTAGTAGCCGGCCATGTAGGCCAGGTCGATATCGTTTACCAGCTGACGCAGCCATGGGGTGTAGTTAAGTGCTACGCCGGCACGACTGATGCAGAATGGATACTTGGCGGGGTTCCAGTACTGCGAGTTTACGTCGGGGTCGGTGGCTACACCCACATCGCCCATACTGGCTCCACGGGCATCGGGAGCGATGGTCTGCGATATCACGGCGTGCTCAACGGGATTGAACATGGTGTTCTTATCGTCCTGAGCCATAGCAGTAAATAGTGAACAGCGAATAGTGAATAGTGCCACCATCGCCCACCTTATGATATATGTACTGTTTCTTTTCATCATATCTTAATAACGTTTCTTAGCCCTAATTATTGCTCTTAATCAGTAATTTAACGGTTTTGGTGTCGCGGTCGTTCACGCTGATGCGGCACAGATAGAGGCCCGTGTGCAGTCGGCTACCGCCTGCCACACTCAGATTCCAGTCGATGGCGAATGTGTCGCTGGTAGGCACCACGTTCTCTGTCTGTCGCCATACCTGTCGGCCGCCGGTGTCAAACACATCCAGCGTTACCTTGAGCTCACTGCCCATGCGGTTGTGAGTGATGATGAACTGCGTGCTGCTGTTGGCCGGGTTGTTGCTGCAAACCACGTTGAACTCGGTGATGGCATCCTGGGTTACCTCGAACACCAGCTCGGTGGTCGACGAGTTGTTCAGTATGTCCCAAGCTCTGAACTGCAGCTTGTGTATGCCTACGCTCAGCTCCGGGATGCTGAAGCCTAAGCTGCCCGAGCGGTAGTCGCCGAAGTCGAACTCGAAGTAGTCATTCAGGTTGTAGGTCTTGGTGGGATCGCCATCGATCACCAGCTCCAGGTCGTGACCTATGCTGCTGCCCGATGTGTTGATGCCGCTATCGTCGTATAGCTCTGCCCTGAAATAGGGCGTTGGGTTCACCTTGTCGCCGTTTTTAAACGATTTTGAGTTCAGGTAGCAGTAGATAGACGGGCCGATGGAGTCGGTAAGTGCCGTCTCGCTGCCCACCAGTTCAAAGCTCTCGTTCTCGCCATGGGCTGTCAGCGTCTTGTTGCTGTTCACGGCGTAAAGCGTCATCAGTCCGCTGCCGTCGGTATAGCTGATATCCTTTGGAATGGCAAAGGTGATGCTGAATCGGCCTTCGGTCACGCTGTCGGCTCCCTGATAGAGCGTCTTGGTGCGGTCTTTATATACAAAGGGCTCGTCGGTCTCCGATGTGTCGTTCTGTCGGCAGGTAATTGTCTCTTCGGCATCCCTTACCGTCAGTGTCACCACACCGCTGAAGCTGGTATCGGTATCATCGTTCTGCACGATGTGGCCGCTTACTCTTACTACCGAGCCTGCTGCCAGTTTGATGTTCTCGTCGGCCGATACGCCATTGATGCTGTCAACCACTATCTGCTGTTTGGGTGTGGCCAGCTGCAGGGCAGGGTCGCCCAGCAGAGTGTACTGCAGTTTGTTGGTGGTCAGGTCGCTGCCTTTGCTCACCAGCTGACATTTGGCCAGTCGTACGGCCTCGCCAATCGATATGCCCGGTGTGAGCACGTAGCGGGTAAAGGCCAGGTTCATCACCTCGTTATAGGTGGCGTAGACGGTGCGTGTGGTGCCGAAGAAGGCCACACCGCCGCCTTTGCTGTTCAGCATCACGGTCTCGCCGATGTTCTCTTCCTGTCCGTCGAACGGCATGATATCGCACGATGCGGTAATCCACAGCGGCAGGTAGTTGGTCTGCGATGCCTCGAAGTCGGCCGTCTTCATCACCAGCTCATGACTCATGGCGTAAGGTGCGCCGTGGCCGCAGTAGTTCATCATCAGCGCGCCGTTCTCCATCTGCTGCTTGATCAGGCGTGTCACGTCGGGGTAGGTATATCCTGTCGACGAAGAAGTGCGCTGGTAGGCATCCCAGTATATCTTGTTGACGTTGTAGTTGGGATAGTTCTGTTCTATCATGGTGGCCACCTTGTCGGCGGTCTTCATGTGGGTGTTCTGGTTACCGTCGTCGCCCATCATGCATATCTCGTTCTGCCAGTTGCCGGCATAGGCGTTGTTGGCGTAGTTGATAATCTTGTCTACCAGCACCTTGGCTTCGTCGGCGGTGCGGGCTGGCAGTCGGCCTACGGCCACATCGGGCTGCCCCTTGTAGCTGTTGCTGCCGCCGTTGCTCTCCTGTATCACCTCTTCGTCGTCTAACAGACAGTAGAAGTCGTCGCTCACGTAGCAGTTCACTTGGCTGAACGAGTTCTCGCTCTCGTAGCACAACAGGTAGTCGTCGGGGTTGTAGCCGCTCCAGTCGCTGGTGTTCATGCGGTTGTCCCATCCGCCGTCGCCCATCAGCAGCAGGTAGCGTGGCTTCTCGCTGTCGGTGGTAGCGCGGTCGTACATCATCTTCATATATCGGCGGTAGGCGGTGGCATCGGGTGTGCCGCTGCTGAACTCATTGTACAGCTCATCGGCGGGCACTATTCTTACCGATAGGCCGTCGCGCTGCTCGTGGTGCGCCTTCAGCCGCTCGGCCTGTGCCAGCAGTTTCTGCGATGTAGGGATGATGATGACCATGTCGACGGCTGTGTCGGCGTGATGGTCCTGGTTGGTGATGCGATACACGTATTCGGGCTGTGGCAGTGTGCCAAAGTCGAGTGGGGTGGGCGTGTCGTGCTGCAGGTCGATGTAGTCCAGACGCATGTTACCGCCTGAAGTCTGTGTGATGCGGATACAGTTTTCAGTTTTCAGTTTCCCTGTGAGCTGGTATTGATACAGCTCCTCGTCGGCCTTGGTGTAGGCATCGAGCGATACCTTCTTGCTGATGGTGGCTATCACCGAGTCGTTCACCTCGATGGTGGCCTCGTAGTCGGCATCGGCCGTCAGGGCTATGCCTATGGTGCCATTGGTGCCGCTGGCTTTCAGTGTGTACACCTGTGGCGTGCCGATGGTGAACAGCGTTTTGTCGAACAGGTTGCGCCCGCCATGGAACCACGAGTAGTTATCCACCTCGTACAGCTGGTGATAATCGTTGTTACTGGGATAGTTGGCCGATACCAGTGTGGTGCTGTCTGTAGTCAACGGCTCGCCGTCGGCCTCAGTCAGGAAGTAGTAACCGTAATCAGAGTAAGGATTACGTGTGCGCTCCAGCGACTGCTGCTGGCTCCAGGTAACAGGACCTGTGGCGTAGAAGATACGCTTGCCTCCGATGGTGCAGGTGGGCACCTCCTTCAGGTCGTCGGTCGCCGATAGGTAGTCGCCCGATAGCTTTTCGGGCTGCAGGGCACCGCCGTAGCCGTATATTCTCACCCGACTGGCATCACTGAAACCGGCTTTCTTGATGAGGGCATCGGTCAACTGATAGAAACCGCTCTCGGCCACACGTATCTTAGCCCAGTTGCCTTCGCGGAGCACCGAGTGTTCCGCATATCGCTCCTCAGCCTTGGCCGCTAAGCCTAAGGTCATCAGGAGCAAGGCAAAAATCAATCTACCAATAATCCTCACAATATTAAAAACGAAAAAACTCGAGAATTATTGTATAAACATATCTCTCACCTCTAGCTTCTCACCCCTCACCTCTATTTACAATTAAACTCTAGCACTTTGCGCTCTTCGAGCCATCCCTCCAGGTGGTCGTCAATCTTTACGGGGCCAACGCCGGCAGGTGTACCGGTGTAGAGTATGTCGCCAGTCTTCAGCGTGAAGAACTTCGATATGTAGGCTATAATCTCGTCGATCTTGTATAGCATGTCGCTGGTGCAGCCCTGCTGTACGGTCTGTCCGTTTATGTCCAGGTGGAAGTGCAGCGCCTGCAGGTCGAGGAATTTCTCCTTAGGCACCCACTCGCCGATGACTGCCGAGCCGTCGAATCCCTTACAGATGGTCCATGGCTGACCGGCCTCGCTGGCTTTTCGCTGTAGGTCGCGGGCTGTA
>Ga0310786_10012450_pt1 | contig 10530 bp, 4 predicted proteins | sample AusTroGonzalo_MG_FD_203881 | JGI IMG/M metagenome (GOLD analysis project Ga0310786, IMG submission 203881) | Bovine rumen microbial communities from tropical cattle in Woodstock, Queensland, Australia - Gonzalo_03 (v2) (version 2) | ecosystem: Host-associated > Mammals > Digestive system >... | reverse complement strand
GATACCATCTGCGTTATAGCCTGCCCATTCGTATGTGTAGAATGTACCAAGAGGCTCACCTTCCATAATACGCTGTGTCCAACCGTTAGCAGAAACACCGGCCACCATTGGATCGCCCTGTGAGAATGTAGAAGTCTTGTATATATCGTTAGAGAGCTTATCTACAACATTCTTGTTGTGCGAGAGGTTCAGTGTTGTCATCCAGTTGAAGTCCTTCGTGCGGATGGCATCGATGTTAATCGTAAACTCAACACCCTTGTTTGTGATCTCACCTACATTAGCAGCAATTGAGTTGAATGGGTAGATGTATGAAGATACTGGATAATCCCAGATAAGATCCTTTGTTTTCTTGTTGTAGAACTCGATAGTTCCGTTGATACGACCCTTGAGGAATGCGTAGTCAAGACCGATGTTAAGCATACCTGTTGACTCCCACTTAAGATCAGGGTTTGCCAACTTTGTAGCGTTAAGCATTACATAACCATCCTTAACGTCACCTGTTGAACCGTATGTAGGAACAGCTGTATAGGCACCGAAGCCCATAGCGTTACCAGAGACACCATAACCGGCACGAAGCTTCAAGTTAGAGAAGAGGTTCTGGTTCTTCATGAACTCTTCTTCTGTGATGTTCCATGCCAAAGAGAGTGATGGGAATGTACCCCACTGATGGCCATCACCGAATACAGAAGAACCGTCACGACGCATAGTTGCCTGAGCCATATACTTACCATTGTAAGAATAAGCTACACGACCATAGAATGAAATGTTGCGAACAGTCTCGATAGTACCTGACTCAACCCACTTCATGCCATTCTTCATTTCACCTGCGTATGTGAGGTTGTTCCAACCGATTGTATCATCGAAGAAGTTGTTGACGCGAAGACCGAAACCGTCATTGTTCACCTTCTCTTCCCATGAGTAACCAACCATGACACCAAGCTTGTGAACATCATTGAAAGTCTTATCGAAGTTGCCGAATGTCTCGAATGTCGATTCGTGACCGAAGTATGTGCTACGATGTGCTACACCATTGAAATCAGGGCTTGTAGAACCAGATTTTTCAATAATCTGAGATTTGTGTGAGTCGTAAGCGCTATATGTACGCTGGTATGTATTATAAGAGTAGTTTGCATTCCATGTGAAGCCCTCGCAAATGTTTGCTGTAGCCTTAGCGATGAACTGCAAACGCTTCCACTCAGTCTGTGACTTGTTCTCGTTGATGAGTGAGAGTGGGTTGTAGTTGCTTGAACCATCACCCTTTGTCCAGTTGCCATTAGCATCTGTTGTAGAGAGTGTTGGGTTGAAGTAGTTCATAGCGTCAAGAACTGAACGACCTTCGTCACCCATTGGAACACCAACATTCTTACCTGTCATACCGTTGATACTTACAGAAAGGTCAAGACGATCCTTGAGAACCTTTGTAGAAATGAGTGAACGGAGGTTAGCGCGCTGGTTCTCAGAACCAACAACAACACCCTGACGGTTTGCATAGTTGACAGAAGCCATGTAGTTGGTCTTGCCTGAACCACCGTTGATACCTACGTTATGGTTGTGGCTGACACCTGTACGGAGCACTTCATCCTGCCAATCTGTATTGCCATTGCCATCGTACATGTAGTTGATGTTGTTCTTCTTTACATAGTTGCGGATATCATCAGCAGAAGCCATGTCGAGCGTGTTGAGAACATTGTCGAAAGCCACATAACCGTTATAGCTTACATTGGTGCGCTCGCTCTTCTGACCGCTCTTCGTGGTGATGATGATCACACCGTTGGCTGCCTTTGAACCGTAGATAGCGGTTGCTGTAGCATCGCGGAGCACATCGATACTCTCGATATCATCGGGAGCCACCATCGAGATGTCCACACCGGGAATACCGTCGATGACATAGTAAGGAGACATAGCGCCTGAACGGAGTGATGATGCACCACGGAGTGTGATACTTGGAGTACCGTTAGGGTCGCCAGATGAAGTAACAACCAATCCTGGCACCTTACCCTGAAGCATGGAGGCGGGGTCGGTGAACACACCCTTGTTCAGGTCTTCGGCCTTCACGGTGGTGATTGAAGAGGTCACGTCCTTACGGCGCATGGTGCCATAACCCACGACCACCACTTCGTTGAGCAGTTGGTTGTCTTCCTGCAGGACGACGGTCATGCCATTGCTGGCCTTCAGAGTCTGGCTGTTGTAGCCAATGTAGGAGAACTCAAGGTTGGCGCCCTGTGGAGCGGTGAGGGTGAACTGACCGTCAATGTTGGTCGTTGTGCCGTTCTGTGTGCCGGCTTGCTTCACGCTCACGCCGATAAGGGCCTCGCCCTTCGCGTCTGTCACTGTGCCGCTGATGCGCTGCTGTGCCCAGGCGACGGTGGTGACCATCAGTAGCAAGGCGAGCGTCAGCGCACGGCTGAATGTCTTTTGTACGTTTCGCATAAATAAAGTTGTTTGTTAGAGATAATTGTTATTAGAACTATTGTTTGTTAATAAAGTTCTTCAGTCGGTGCACGGGGTTGGTTGAGTTGTTGGGATACTTCACCTTGCCGTCGTAGTTTGACAGGTAGTTGTTCACCACAAGTCCCTCGGACTTCACCTCGTCGGCCCGGTCGATGTAGATGCCATAGACGTGATCCGTGATGAAGCCGTCTCCCTTGCAGGGACGCTTGTCGTAGATGCCATTGGCGTAGGTGGTGAGACGGCGGAGGTTGAGTACGACATTGTTCAGGTAGACCTGACTCACCTTGTCATCAGTGTCGCCGCCGATGAAGCAGCCGTTCTCGCTGGTGGCCTGGATGTTGTTGAAGTAGATGCGGCTCACCTCTCCGCAGCGGCCCTGCGTCTGGCCTTGGGGGAAGCGCCAGTTGGCATCCTTGTGGTTACCGTCGGCACGGGGGTAGCTGGTCACGTAGATGGGTTCGGCCTTGCCCCACCACACATCGCTCCACAGCTGAAGGTCCATCATGATGTTCGAGAAGGTCACGTCGGTGATTGTGCCCTCGTCGCGGTTCTGTATGCCTAACCCTCGGTTGGAGGCGGTGATGATGCAGTTGTCGAAGAGCACGTTGTATATGGCATCCATGTTCTCCGAACCTATTTTAATGGCGCACGAGCGGGAGGTCATTGTGCAGTTGGTGACCACGATGTCGTGGCAGGCGCCATACTGCTGATACTCGCGGCGGTTCTTCAGGCAGATGCAGTCGTCGCCCGAAGTGATGAAACAGTTGCTGATGCGCACATTCTTCGAGTGGTCGAGGTCGATGCCGTCGCCGTTGCGTATCTTCAGGTTGTTCATCAGGTTAATGCCGTCAATGACCGCACCGTTGCAGCCCACAAGGTGCACCGTCCAGTAGGCACCCTCACGGATGGTGACGTCGCGGATGAGGAGGTTCTCACAGGCAATCAGGGTCAGGACATGCGGACGGGGGTCGAATGTGGGGTCGGCCAACGGCTTCAGCTCGTAGCTGTCGGTCAGCTCAGCCCCCATGAATTTGATGCCGTTACCGTGGATGGTGCCCTTGCCGGTAATGCTGAGGTTGCGGACATCCTTGGCCCACAGCCACATCATGCCTTCACCTCGGTTGTCGCCGAAGGCACTCATCGTATAGATACTCTCGTCGGGATTGCAGAGCAGCGTCGCCGTTGACTCTAAATGGAGTTCCACGTCTGACTTCAACTGCACGGGACCGCTCAGGAAAGTATGGTTACGGGGCAACAGCACGCGGCCACCTCCCTCGCTGTTGCACTTGTTGATGGCCTGCTGCAAAGCTGCGGCATCATCAGTCCGACCATCGCCTTTGGCACCAAAGTCCAACACGTTATAAACCGTCTGCCCCTGTGCCGTTATGGCTGCCAGAAGCAGAAGGATACTGCTTAGAAATTTTTTCATTTTGTATCAGATTCACGTTCTGTTAACAATATGGGGCGCAAAGGTAAACAATTTTTTTGAAAAACCGAAATGTTTCCAAAGTTTTTTTTATCAAACTTTGGCTAATCCCGCAAAAAGCAGTACCTTTGCACCCAGTTTCAATCAAAAAACAACAATACTATGGCAAAGAAAGCTCTTTTGATGATTCTCGACGGATGGGGAATCGGTCAGCACGGCAAAGGCGACGTGATTTACAATACGCCTACCCCTTATCTTGATTATCTCAACGCTACTTCGGCCCACTCGCAGCTTGCTGCCAGTGGCGAGGACGTGGGACTGCCCGACGGACAGATGGGTAACTCCGAGGTGGGGCACCTCAACATCGGCGCTGGCCGCATCGTCTATCAGGACCTTGTGAAGATCAACCGCGCCTGCAAGGACGGCTCCATTGTGGAGAACCCGCAGGTGAAGGCCGCCTATACCTACGCCAAGGAGAACAATAAAAAGCTGCACCTGATGGGACTCTGCTCCGACGGCGGTGTGCACTCAAGCCTCGACCACCTCTTTAAATTAATAGAGGTGGGCAAGCACTACGGCCTGAAGAACCAGACGTTTGTGCACTGCTTCATGGATGGCCGCGACACCGACCCACGCTCTGGCAAGGGCTTTATCCAGCAGGTGACGGATGTATGTGCCGCCAACGACGCCGCCATTGCCTCTATCGTGGGCCGCTTCTACGCCATGGACCGCGACAAGCGCTGGGAGCGTGTGAAGGAAGGTTACGACCTCCTCGTCAGCGGCACCGGCAAGCAGGCCACCGACATGGTGCAGGCCATGCAGGAGAGCTACGACGAGGGTGTGACCGACGAGTTCATCAAGCCTATCCACAACGCCACCGTTAACGGATGCATCGAAGAAGGCGACGTCGTCATCTTCATCAACTTCCGCAACGACCGCGCCAAGGAGCTGACCATCGTGCTCACCCAGCAGGACATGCCAGAGCAGGGCATGAAGACCATCCCCGGCCTGCAGTACTATTGCATGACACCCTACGATGCCAACTTCAAGGGCGTGCACATCCTCTTCCCCAAGGAGAATGTGGAGAACACGCTGGGCGAATACCTGTCACAGCAGGGCAAGAAGCAGCTGCACACCGCTGAAACCGAGAAATATGCCCACGTGACTTTCTTTTTCAACGGCGGGCGGGAGGCTCCCTACGAGAACGAGGACCGTATCCTCGTGGCTTCGCCCAAGGTGGCTACCTACGACCTGAAGCCTGAGATGAGTGCCTACGAGGTGAAGGACAAGCTGGTGGCTGCTATTGGTACGCAAATGTATGATTTCATCGTGGTCAACTTCGCCAACGGTGACATGGTGGGTCACACGGGTGTCTACAATGCCATCGCCAAGGCTGTCTGGGCCGTCGACCACTGTGTGGAGGCTGTCATTGAGGCTGCTAAGAAGAACGGTTACGAGGCCATCATCATTGCCGACCACGGCAATGCCGACAATGCCATCAACGCTGACGGCACGCCCAACACAGCCCACTCGCTGAACCCCGTGCCCTTCATCTATGTCACTGACAACAACAGTGCTACCGTGAAAGACGGACGTCTGGCCGACGTGGCTCCCTCCATCCTCCACATCATGGGCTTGGAGCAGCCTGCCGACATGACGGGCGAATGTCTGATTCAGGACTAAAGATTTTTCAAATCAATATGACGCTCGACTTCATCCTCCGTATCTTGGTGGCAGCCCTGTTAGGGGGTGCCATCGGGTTGGAGCGTGAGTACCGTGACAAGGCCGCCGGCTTCCGTACCCATTTCCTTGTGGCGCTGGGGTCGGCACTCTTTATGATTATCTCGGCTTACGGCAACATGGACCTGCTGAACGTGGGAGGACAGTACCACGACCTGTCGTCGGAGATGAACCACCGTCTCGACGTGTCGCGCATCGCGGCACAGGTGGTCAGCGGCATCGGTTTCATCGGTGCCGGCACCATCATCTTCCAGAAAAACGCTGTGCGGGGTCTCACCACCGCCGCCAGCATCTGGGTCACGGCTGCCATCGGTCTCACTTGCGGTGCCGGCATGTACGTCCTCGCCGCCTCGGCCACCATGCTCGTGCTTCTCGGTCTGGAAGCCTTCAATTACTTCCTCCGCCGCTTAGACCGTCACCGTCCCGATGCCGACGACCAGAACCCCTGACACCATGCTTCCCGTTACCTCCATTCGCAACGATTTCCCCATACTCTCACGTAAGGTCTATGGGCGTCCCCTTGTTTACCTCGACAACGCCGCCACCACCCAGAAACCGTTGCAGGTGCTCGACGCCATGCGTGAGGAATACCTCAACGTCAATGCCAATGTCCATCGTGGCGTGCATTACCTCTCCCAGCAGGCTACCGACCTCCATGAGGCTGCCCGCGAGAAGGTGAGGCAGTTCGTCAACGCCCGCACCACCAATGAGATTGTCTTCACGCGGGGCACTACTGAGGCTATCAACCTCGTGGCGCAGACGTTCTGCCAGTCGCAGATGAAGGAAGGCGACGAGGTGCTCCTCACCGATATGGAGCACCACTCTAACATCATTCCCTGGCAGCTGCAGGCCGAACGCCTGGGGCTTGTCATCCGCCACCTGCCCATTACCGATAGCGGTGAGCTATGCCTCGACCAGCTCGACCAGATGCTCACCCCCCGTACACGCCTCGTCAGCGTCACCCATGTCAGCAATGTCCTCGGCACTGTCAACCCCGTTGAGGACATCATCGCCAAAGCCCATGAGCGTGGCATCCCTGTGCTCATCGACGCTGCCCAGAGTGCGCCCCACATCGCCATCGACGTGCAGCGGCTGCAGTGTGACTTCCTCTGTCTCAGCGGTCATAAGATGTATGGCCCTACGGGCATTGGCGTCCTTTATGGCCGTGAGGAGTGGCTCGACCGTCTGCCGCCTTATCAGGGTGGGGGAGAGATGATTGACCACGTGTCGTGGCAGCACTCCACCTTCCAGCAGCCGCCCCTCAAGTTCGAGGCAGGCACGCCCGACTATGTGGCCACCCATGGCCTCGCTACCGCCATCGACTACATTCAGGCCATCGGCATCGACAACATTGCCCGTCATGAGCACGACCTCACGCAGTACTGTCATCAGCAGCTTGCTGCCATTCCCGGCATACGTTTCTTCGGCACCGCAGACAGGAAGGCGGCTGTAGTGAGCTTCCTTGTAGGCGATATCCATCACCTTGACCTCGGCACCCTTCTCGACCGTCTCGGCATTGCCGTCCGTACCGGCCACCACTGCGCTTATCCACTTATGCAGCGTCTCAACATCACCGGCACCGTCCGTGCCAGCTTCGCCCTCTACAACACCCGTGAGGAGGTCGATGCCCTTGTCAGCGGCATACAGCGTGTCAGCAAGATGTTCTTATAGTAGATTACATTTATCAGCAGGTCTATCAAAATTGGCCAAATCTTCACGAAAAGTGAGATTTGGCCAATTCTTGTTAAGGTTAACGTTAACGTTAAGGTTTCAACAGGCTATCTGGTAGCTTTTCTGCTGGCCGATACGTTGCTGGTTATGATCTTGGTGATGGCAATGATGTCACCGACACCAATTGTGCCGTCGCCGTTCACGTCGGCACGGCCGTTGTCGGCTGCATTACCTGCTATGATGGCGCAGGCAGCTGCCACGTCGCCCATGTTCACCTTGCCGTCGTCGTTGATGTCGCCCAGCAGGTACTTGCCCTTCAGGCGGACGGGCAGGACGTTGTTCGAGGGGCGGACGTCGGTGAGGGTCTCGCTGCCCTGCATCGGCGTGGTGCGCAGGTAGAGCACCTGACTGAGGTCGGGCTGGGTGGCGGTCAGGGTGACAATCTTCACCTTGTTCTGACGGCTGTCGGCATCGTAGAGGTCGGCGGCGCTCACCGTCACCTCCGTTGTGCCGTCGGCCTTCTCGGTGGCTAATGGCGAGTCATAGAGGCCCACTTTGACGCTCATGTCATTAGCGAGCGGCAGAAGAGAAGCGTTGTTCACCTCAGCCACGATGGTCGTCACGCCGTCGGCACCGGTCTTCTTGCTCAGCACCTTCAGGGCCATATCGACCTGACGCACATCCATCTGCGTACCGCTCTGCTGGATGCGGTGCGGACGGGCCTGGACGCGACGACGGCGGCTCTTTAAAGCATTGCTGTTGCCTTCGGTGAATACGGCTACCACACTGTAGTCGATAGTGCCATTGAAATCATCCGTCACGTTGTAGTAGGCCTTCACCTCTGCGCTCTCCTGAGGCATCACAGACACGGGGTATTCGCTCGCTTTACTATCGAATGACAACAAAACCTTATTGATAGGTTCGTAACCATTGTTGGTGACGGTAACGGTGACAGGAATCTGATTCCGCTCGGTCACCTCGTAGGGGTTGAAGGCTATCTTATGTTCAATGGCATTGTCGAAGGCGACGTTCACCTCTTTTACGGCACCGCCGTCCTCCTCGTTGGTCACGCAGTATGCCACCTTCATGTCGAGTCCGTCCACGAATCCGTCCATGGATGCGAGGCTGAGGTCTTCTGGCATGGTTGCAACGAGTACGGGTGTTGAGAAGTACAGTTGCTTATCATTGCTACACAGTTTGGAAGCATAGATGCGGTTGCTGATGGAAATATCGACCGTACCGTCTCCGTTGTCGGTTGACTCTTGGTCGCTCTGGCTCCAAATCAGTGCTACGTCGCTCAAGTCTGTTGGATTGTCTTCGACCACCAGTCGGAAGTCGTTCACCATTCGTCCGGTCATTCCCAGCAGACCACTCAGCTTGCCTGTTGATTGGCCCTTCATGTTGATGGTGCTGAGTTCGATGTCGCGTCCATTCTCATCTACTTTGAGGAATCCCACGAGATTGGCACCGTTCACGCTGACCATCTGCGGCTTTGAGCCTTCAATCATGGTATAGCGTTCGCGCACCTTGTCATCTTGGTCCACATTCACATAGACCACCGAGGTACTCTTCTCCTGGTTGTTCACGTCCTGTTGCAGGGTCATCATCACCAGAACACTGTCGTTCCTGAGTGACACTTGATAGTCAACAGGTACGTTACGACGGTTCAAGCGTTTGATTTCGATAGGCTCACCCCAACTGCTGCCGTCGTAGCGGCTGAGCATCAGACTGCCTTCGATGTAGCGTTCGCCCTGGTTGTTGAACTTGGCAATGCCCTGTTGCCACACGACTACGGCCTTGCCATTGTCATCCACGGCCACAGCGGGTGTCACGCAAGCAACACCATCGCCCCAGTAAACGCCAACAGGCTCTGTCGTCCACGATTCATTGGTATTACGGTTACGCATGGCTACGTGAATCTCGCTCTTCTCGGTGACGGCCTTCATCTGGTCGTTATCCTCCATAGTCTCCAGTGCGTCGCCGTCGAGCGTTTCCTTAATCTGCTCGAAGGCTACCACCTCCAGCCCATTCTTGTTGTGCGCCTCGGCAAAGTCATACATCGGGGCATTGATGGGTGTGTAACTGTCGGTCTGTTTAACGAAGTCCTTGCTGCTGCCGTTACTATATATCTGCACGCGGTCATCGTTATAGTTGCTGGCTGACTTCATATTGTCGAACAGCAGCGACTCGCCGCCCAGCATATAGGTGGGCTGTGCCATGCCGTTCACGTCGCTGATTATGGTCGTGCCGTCTAATGCCCGCAATGCCTTCCGGCGCAGCTTCTTGTAACTCTTCGTCACGTTCTGTCGGCTCATCGAGAAGATAGGCTCGTCGTTGTCGGGATGGAACGGGTTCGTCGGGCTGTTAGGCACTAAGTATTCCTTGTAGGCTTTGAAGATGGGCCACGTCTTCTTGGCTTTCCAGAACAGGAAGCGGACCTCAGCGAAGGCCTCCATCTGGGCTTGCAGCGTGGTCTTCATGCCAGCCTGTCCTTTGCGGATGTAGGCGCGGTGGTGCAGGTCGATGCAGGCGCCGCCGCGCACGCCGGCCACAGCCTTAGCTATCCAGATGTCGATGCCAGCGTAGGCCCAAGCGCAAACCTTGAGGCGTGTCTGGTAGTCGAATACGAAATCTATCTTCGTCGATTTACGTGACACGTCGCCCATCTCGGCAGCGGTATTGACGAGTCCCATAGTCATGGCCATCTTTGCGTCGATGGACATGCCGAACGAGCCGATGCCGAAACTGAGGTTGGCCTGAGCGGCTGCCGAGGCTTCGAAGGTCAGGCCGCCGTCGTAGAAGTTAATTTGAATCTTGCCTTCCTCGGGGTCGTAGTATCCGATGCCGCTGAGGTAGCCCTTGATGCCGACGAAGGCCGAGGGCCAGCGGGGGATGTCGTCGAAGAAATCATCGTCGGCAGGCTGGGCCGAGTTCACGGCGTCCATGCAGGCCTGGAACTGCTCGTCGAAGTACTGCAAGTCTTCCAACTGGTCGAGAGCATCCATCACCTCGCCACCGGGCACGAAGTTTTTCTCGCAGACGGCACGCACGAGGAAGTAGTCGCCGTCGCGCTCGATGCTCACCGTGAAGGGCAGTCCCGGAGGCAGCTGGAAGTTGAACTTATCGAAGGCCTTGCCCATGTCCTTCATGTCGGTGCCATTGGCCTCTGCCTGATTGTCCACTTCGGTCAGGTCGAAGCCGCCCGGATCCATAGTAATGTTGCTGGCCTCGTTAAGGGCCAT
>Ga0310786_10012449_pt1 | contig 10530 bp, 8 predicted proteins | sample AusTroGonzalo_MG_FD_203881 | JGI IMG/M metagenome (GOLD analysis project Ga0310786, IMG submission 203881) | Bovine rumen microbial communities from tropical cattle in Woodstock, Queensland, Australia - Gonzalo_03 (v2) (version 2) | ecosystem: Host-associated > Mammals > Digestive system >... | reverse complement strand
GGTCCGTGTCTCAGTACCAGTGTGGGGGACCTTCCTCTCAGAACCCCTACCGATCGAGGGCTCGGTGGGCCGTTACCCCGCCGACTACCTAATCGGACGCATCCCCATCCCTTAGCGATAAATCTTTAGTGTTATTCAGATGTCCTCATGACACAACATAGGGTATTAATCCGATTTTCACCGGGCTATGCCCTACTAAGGGGAAGGTTGGATACGCGTTACTCACCCGTGCGCCGGTCGCCGACAAGGAAAGCAAGCTTTCCTCTCGCTGCCCCTCGACTTGCATGTGTTAAGCCTGTAGCTAGCGTTCATCCTGAGCCAGGATCAAACTCTTCACTGTATAAAATATCTCTATTCCATAAAGGAATCTAATCTCTGTCACAGAACGACTATCCTTAAATCAAGTTAGAAATTGAAACGGTTCGTTTCTTCTACCCAAGTATGTTTCAATCTTCAATCTCTCAATCTTCAATCAAAACACACTCGCTTCTTGTACTACTTCTGTCTATGTAAATCTTTCAAAGAACTCTTTCTTGCGCCCCCAATTTTGGAAAGCGGGTGCAAAGGTACGAACTTTTTCCGAACCACCAAAACTTTTCGGGGAAAATTTTCATCTTTTATGCAGAAATTTGTTCACTCTTGATGCAAGTCAAGATACGAAATGAGCTACACCTTATTATATATATAAGAACGAGGAATGAGGAAAGAGGAAAGAGGAAAGAGCAATGAGGAAGGTGGAGGGAGGGGGAGGTAGAAGACGTTAATTTCTGATAAAACGATGATTATTGGCGGAAAAGTTCGTACCTTTGCACATACTAAATAATAAATGCGAAGCAAGAGACAGAATCAATTCTATTAATAAATAAAAGAATATGCGTATGAATAAAATGATGAAGATGAGTCTGGGAGGGCTGGCGTGCCTGGCATTGGTCAGTTGTGCCAACATGAATCAGTTTTTAGGTGCCATGACCAACGGTACAGGTATCACAAATGCCATCACAAGCGTTATTGGTCTCGACAAAGTAACCCCTCAGGGGCTGATCGGAACATGGCAGTACAAGAATCCTGGCTGTGCTTTCACCAGCAAGAACCTGTTGGCCAAGGCCGGTGGTGAGGTAGCGGCTGTACAGATTGAGGAGAAATTGTTGCCTTATTACCAACAGGTTGGCATCTCTGGCAGTAACACGGTCATCACCTTCAACCAGGACGGTACGTTCAGCGCAAAGATCGTCGGCACACCTTTCAGTGGCAGATACACCTTCGACGAAGCCTCGCAGAAGATTACCATGAAGGGACTGCTGCTGACTGTGAACTGTTACACCAAGCGCGAGCTCAATGGAATCTCCATTCTGTTTGAGGGTAAGAAACTGCTCTCCGTGCTCCAAACGATGGCGGCCTTGAGTGGCAACCAGAGTATTGAGACTGTGAGCGAAATCAGCAAGAACTATGATGGTGTAAGAGTCGGTTTCGACATGAATAGATAGTTTTTCTGCAAAAATATGCAGAAATATTTGGTCGGATGCAAAGTTTTAACTACTTTTGCATCCGTTTTCTGAATAAATATACCATCATGAAAGTAAAGAACAACCGATTAGAGGCGCTGCGTCTCATCATCTCAAGCCAACAGCTGGGCAGTCAGGACGAGCTGTTGAACGCTTTGCAGAAGGAAGGATTCAAGCTGACGCAGGCAACTCTGAGTCGCGACCTGAAGCAGTTGAAGGTAGCCAAGGCTGCCACGATGGGCGGTAACTACATCTACGTGCTGCCTAACGACACGATGTACAAACGGGTGTCGACACCAAGTAATATCCGTGAGATGATGCAGGTGCCAGGATTCGTCAGCATCAATTTCTCCGGCAATATGGGGGTCATCAAGACCCGTCCCGGCTATGCCAGTAGCATCGCCTGGAACATCGACAATAGCGATGTGCCACAGATCATCGGTACCATCGCTGGCGACGACACGATCTTCATCGTTATCAAAGAGGGCATCAGGCATCAGGAGGTCGTCGAGGCCCTGAGCGACATCGTGCCGAACATGGGATAAAACAGTTTATAGTTTACAGTTTACGGTTTACAGTAAAAATGGAACAAGAAATAGATATAGAAGTATTGGTGGCGGGGCCTGAGCATGAGAAGTACGTCGACACCATCCTCGACACGATAGCCGAGGCAGCCAAGGTTCGTGGCACTGGTATTGCCAAGCGAACACACGAATACCTTACCAAGAAGATGTTGGAGGCCAAGGCGGTGATAGCCCTGACGAAAGACGGCCGTTTTGCCGGATTCAGCTACATCGAGACCTGGGAGAACCAGCAGTATGTGACCACCTCGGGTCTGATCGTACACCCCGATTTCCGTGGTCACCACGTGGCAAAGCGCATCAAGGATATGACCTTCACCCTGGCCCGTACCCGTTGGCCGCATGCCAAGATTTTCTCATTGACGAGCGGTGCTGCTGTGATGGCGATGAACACAGCCTTGGGCTACCAGCCCGTGACCTTTGCCGACCTCACTGAGGACGAGGCTTTTTGGAAGGGTTGTGAGGGTTGTGTGAATGTCGATGTGCTGCATCGCACAGGTCGTAAGTACTGCATCTGCACAGCCATGCTCTATGATCCGACGGAACACCTGCCTGCTAAGATTCCCGATGAAGTCATTGAGCGCATTAACAAAATCGACGGGAAAGAGAGTTTTTAGTTTATAGTTTAGAGTTTATAGTTTATAGAAATATGGCAAACAAGAAAGTAGTAGTAGCCTTTTCTGGTGGGCTTGACACCAGTTACACCGTGATGAAACTGACCCAGGACGGCTGGGACGTATATGCTGCCTGTGCCAATACCGGCGGTTTCAGTGCTAAGCAGTTGAAGGTCAACGAAGAGAACGCCTATAAGCTGGGCGCTGTGAAATATGTCACCCTCGACGTGACCCACGAATACTACGAGAAGTCGCTGAAGTACATGATTTTCGGCAACGTGCTCCGTAACAACTGCTACCCCATCTCTGTCAGTTCTGAGCGTATCTTTCAGGCCATCGCCATCGCCCGCTATGCCAAGGAGATCGGCGCCGATGCCATCGCCCATGGTTCGACGGGTGCAGGCAACGACCAGATCCGCTTCGACATGACCTTCCTCGTGATGGCCCCTGGTGTGGAGATCATCACCCTGACACGTGACAAGAAGCTGACACGTAAGGAGGAGGTGGACTATCTGAACGAGCACGGCTTCTTCGCCGACTTCACCAAGCTGAAGTATTCTTATAATGTCGGCATCTGGGGCACCAGCATCTGTGGCGGCGAGCTGCTCGACCCCACACAGGGTCTGCCAGAGGAGGCTTATCTGAAGCACGTGACGGCTCCTGAGAAGGAAATGCTGTTGAAGATTGAGTTCGATAAGGGCGAGATCGTTGGTGTGAATGGTGAGAAGTTCGACGACCGTGTGAAGGCTATCCAGAAGATCGAGGAGATAGGTGCCTCCTATGCCATTGGCCGTGATGCCAACGTGGGCGACACCATCATCGGCATCAAGGGTCGTGTAGGATTCGAGGCCGCTGCGCCCAAGTTGATCATCGAGGCACACCGTCTGCTGGAGAAGTCGACACTCTCGAAGTGGCAGCAGTACTGGAAGGACCAGGTGGCCAACTGGTACGGCATGTTCCTGCATGAGAGCCAATACTTAGAGCCCGTAATGCCAGACATTGAGGCGATGCTTACCTCTTCACAGCGCAATGTGACGGGTACCGCCATCCTGAAACTCCGTCCCTATGGCTTCGAGACCGTCGGCATCGACTCTGCCAACGACCTGACGAAGTCGAAGTTAGGAGAATACGGTGAGACGCAGACGGGCTGGACTGCCGACGAGGCCAAGGGCTTCATCAAGGTCAGCTCTACCCCACTCCGCGTTTACTACGGCATTCACAAGGACGAACATAGATAAAAACAACCACGGATTGCACGGATTAAACGGATTATGATTAGAGTAGGAATATTAGGTGCAGCAGGGTATACGGGCGGAGAGCTGATCCGCCTGTTGCTGAACCACCCCGAGGCAGAGATCGTGTTTGCCAATTCGGAGAGCAATGCGGGGAATCTGGTGAGTGACGTCCACGAAGGCCTCATCGGCGAGACGGACCTGAAGTTCACGGATCAGATGCCCTTTGACAAAGTAGATGTCATCTTCTTCTGCTTTGGCCACGGCAAAAGTGAGGCATTCTTGAAGGAGCACACCATCCCAGAGAACGTGAAGATCATCGACCTGGCGCAGGACTTTAGGATTAAAGGGAGTCAGGAGTCTGGAGTCTGGAGTCTGGAGATGACCCCTGAACATCACGACTTCGTCTACGGTCTGCCTGAGATCAACAAAGAGGAGATCCAGAAGGCACAGCATGTGGCCAATCCTGGTTGCTTCGCTACATGTATCCAAGTGGCCCTCTTGCCTGCCGCCTACCTGAATCTGCTGAAGGAGGACGTGGCCGTCAATGCCATCACAGGCTCCACAGGAGCAGGTCAGAAGCCAGGTGCCACCACCCATTTCTCATGGCGCAACAACAACCTGAGCATCTACAAGCCCTTCCAGCATCAGCACATCGCCGAGATCCGACAGTCACTGAAGCAGGTGCAGGGCTATCTCGATGCTGATATCGACTTCATCCCCTACCGTGGCGACTTTGCCCGAGGCATCTTCTGTACGGCTGTCATCAAGACGCCAGCCCCTGTGGAGGATGTCATCGAGGCCTATAAGGACTTCTACGCTGATGCCGCCTTCACCCACTACAGCGACAAGGCCATCGACCTGAAACAGGTGGTGAACACCAACAAGGCTCTGGTGCATGTTGAGAAGTATGGTCAGAAGTTGCTTGTTACCTCAGCCATCGACAACCTCCTGAAAGGTGCCGTAGGTCAGGCCGTACAGAACATGAACCTCATGTTTGGCATCCACGAGACCGCTGGACTCCGTCTCAAAGCATCTGCTTTCTAAAGGAAAAGTGAAAAAGTTGCTACCGCTCATATTGTCTTTATGGAGTGTGGTGTTGCCTGTGGCGGCACAACAGCAAGAGGTATGCCCAGTCATCAAGCTTGAGGCAGAGCGATTGCCAGACCTCAATATCCCCCGTGCCGGACATGCACTATTCTATGCCAACGGCGAGCTGACGGTAGCAGGAGGCCACACTAACGGTTTCGTACCCACGCCAACGGCAGAATACTTCAAAGACGGCGAATGGCACACAATGCAAATGACCTACACCCACGACGTCGGCATCGCAGCGGTGCTAAAGTCAGGTAAGGTATTGTTGGCAGGTGGTTGTGAACAGCCTGCCGGCATCGGACAGACCATCCATGCAGAGATCTACGACCCACAATTTCACACTTTCAGAGGTTTCGGCAACCTGCAACGAGGACGTGTCTGGGCCTCGGTCCTCGAACTTGACAGCGGGCAGGTCGTCATTGCAGGTAACTGGTATGCACAGGACGGCATCGAGCTGTTCCATGAGCACCAGAGCGACAAAGGCGACAACGTCCACAAGAGAAGTTTTACCTATATAAAAGATGTGTCGACCCAGCGCTCAAACCCTTACATCTTCCGCATGGCTGATGGCGACGCCCTCATCCTCGGCAACAACAGCACCAGGGGTGACACCCTACACTGCACCTTTGCCGACCGTCTGAAAGGCGATACCCTGCATATTCCTCTGTTCGATTCCTGGAGTCCACTGAATGCAATCACCCACAACGATGCCGTAAGCTTCACAGGCGACGAGCCGAATAGTGGCTATATTTATCTGATGCCTGTACAGGACAGCACTGGTCAGGTGGCCATCGCCCGTGTCAGCGAGACTGATATCAGTCTTTTGTCCACCGTCTGTCCTATTCCGATGTCCTGTCAGGGAGACTCCATCGAATATTTCTCCAACGTCATCGTTGACCGTCAGTCCCATCATGCATATCTTCTCGGCATCAGTTCAAACTTCCATGCAGTCTCAGAGAAAAGCCCGCTATACGTACTCCGTATCGACTATGACCAGACATCAGCTAATGGCGGAGTACCCATGACGCTCTACTATTCCCAACCTATGGAAGTGGTACCCAGCTGCATGCCTCTCTTGACTCCCGAGGGCAATCTGCTAATTGTCGGAGGTCTGACAGAGGGCAGCAACTACACACCCTCCAGTGCCGTCTGGCTGCTCCGTGTGGGAGGGGAGCCCGAAGCCGCCAGTGGCAAAGGCTATTGGATGTGGATACTGTTGGGCATCATCGTTCTGGCAGCTATCCTATGGACTATCCGTTGGAGAAAGCAAAAGCCGACATCAGCCATCTCGGAACCCGTTGCAATGTCAGAGTCCGCTGAAGAAGACATACCCCAACTGATGCAACGCATCAACGACATCATGGAGAGCCAGAAACTATATAAGAACAGTGAACTGAAACTTTCCGACCTCGCCAATGCCGTAGGTAGTAACAGACGAGCCGTTTCCGACTGCATCAACTCACAGGCAGGCAACTCATTCAATCAATATGTCAACACCTTCCGCACAGAGTACGCCAAGCGCATCATCCGCCAGTACCCTGACAGAAAGCTGTCTGACATCTATGTAGAGTCAGGCTTTGCCAACGAAACCTCCTTCTTCCGCACCTTCAAGGCCCTCACAGGCATGACTCCCAAGGAGTGGAAGGATAAAGGGCTGTAACTTCAGATTCCATTGCGCTTTTGAGGAAAAACGACTTACAAAACACGTTCTGTTAGTCAAAAGTGTTGTATTGTAAGTCGATTCTCATACTTATTTCCTATCTTTGTGCCGATATTGATCAAACAAAACCGCATTATGGTGACAACAAAGACAAAACCCAACGGCTGGATGCTCCGCTTGCTGAGTGCCCTGTTTCTGATATCTTGTTTCACGGCCTGTGATTCAACTGAAGGGACAACTGAAGAAAAGCCAGACAAGCCGAAACCAGAAGTCCCCGTCAATGATGGCGACTGGCAGACAGTCCCTGCCACTGGAGGTACTATCACCAAAGATGACATCACGATAGACTTCCCCAGCGGAACGTTTGCTGGAAACGCCAAGGTCGCTATTACGGAAGTGAAGAAAGGAGAATCTTGTGGTGAGTATGAGGTATCGAAATTTTACCAAATCTCGATGCCTTGTAATGCTACCAAGCCTATATCTTTCAAGATGAAGAGTAAAGAGAAAAATGATGATATCTCTTTCGTAGCGCATGCAAAGGCATTTTGCCAGTCTGACGGAAAAGAAAAGAAAACAGAACTACAATACAATACAACATATTCCAATGGAGAATACTCCGCAACAATGCCTGCCGTTAATGGAGGAGTAGAAGACCAAAATGTTTATTTTACGATTGGGCTGAGACACCAAATCAATTATCCTTCTGGCAACTCTCGAACCCGTGGCCTTTATGATGCTGTCATCTGCGAGGGTAAAGTGAAAAATATTAATTACAAGCTTCGATTCTCAAGATGGACGCTACACCAATATAGAGAAAAATGGGATTCACTTGTCATGGTAGAGCAAAAAGCCCCAAAGGTAGAAGAATATGTCAAACAAGCAATAACAAAGATCATTGACCTGGGCTTTGTTTTGGAAGGAGACAAAATACTATATATAGATTTTGCAAAAGATGAAGATCAGAACTGGGGAGGACATGTTGTTTGTGGTATTCCCGGAAACTCTGGCTATAGTATGTGGGTAACTATAGGAATCCAAAAACTCCTTTCAGAAACGACCACAGATTCAGATATCAAATGTACTGTTATACACGAAGTGTTCCATTGGTTTCAGTCCTTCTATGATCCCAGAGCAAATTACCAGAAGAGCGACAAAAAATATGCAGGAGATGAAGTTGTATTGTATGAAATGGGAGCCGTTTGGATAGAACAATTTATGAACGATGGTAACCTCAAAACCTCTTGGCTGATGTCCGCAGTATTTGATGCGCCCAAAAAGATTTTTAATCTTGGACTCGCAGATTATTTTGACCTTTGGGATAAAGAAACTATTCATGAGAAATATCAATATCAGGGTTATAGCATGGCCCCACTGTTGTACTACCTATGCTCTACAAAAGAGATGGAAGCTTTCAAATTTAACAACAACTCTGTAGTAGAACTTCATAAAGAATGGGAAAACCTTGTAAGTATAAAAAGTATTGCTGAGCAAACAACAACACTTGAATACATGGAAAGATGGGTAGAACGCCACGACAGCCATTTCTTTATGGGTGACCAGATAGACGACTACTACATCAAGTTCTTAACGGGAAAAGTAGTTAAGGGTTTGCATGGTCATTTACTTAAAACTCCAGACAAAAATGTCAAGGATCAAGATGAGTTCAGTTTCCCTTTCGATGGTAAGTTATATCCTTATGGCTGTGAAGTAAAAAGGATCTTTCTTGCTGGCCTAAAGGACAAATCATTGAAAAAAAAGAATCTAATTCTTAAACAAGAATCAGAAGGCGTGCAGACATATCTTCTTGTATCAGACAGAAGTAGTGAAAACGAAAAATACAAGAAAGTGAATAAAGCCGCTACTGTAGGCGATTCGATAGTTCTTGATGGTGAAACACTTGAATCACTCAGACTCGAAGACGGAACATATAGTCACAGTTTCTATATTGTTACTACTCGCACCTCCAATTATCCAACTGATAAAGGTACAAAACCTTGGAAAGTGACAATAGAATTGAAGGACAATGATGTATATGTAGATCCTACCGAACTTGAATTCCCTGGTGAGGGTGGAACACAGGACGTGAAAGTCAACTATGGTACTTACACACAATATGGATACAAAATCGAGCCCCAAGATACGGCGTGGATAAATGCCAAGAACATCAAAAAGGATGGGGGCGTGTATGTCAGTTTTACTGTGAAGCCCAATACAACAATGTGGGACCGCGAGACCACTGTTTATTGCTTTGTAACCAATGTTGATAAGTCCACCGATAAAGACCGCGTCTACCTACCTGTCAAGATTAAACAGAAAGCGGCAGAAGCTCCAAGTGTCAATCCCTCGTCGCTGACTTTCGAGAGCACTGGTGGCACAGAAAAAGTAACAATTACTGCTAATGGGTACAAGAAGTTCGGCCATAACAAGATCAGTTCAGATTACTCTTCATGGCTATCTGCCACAAACATAAAAGGTGGTATTGTAGAAATTACAGCCCAGCCCAATACAACTGGTCAGGATCGTACTGGTGAGGTGATATGCTATGTCACCAACGAGGATAACCCGACTGATGCACAAAAATATCCTCTTCCCGTCAAGATTACCCAGAAAGCAAATACAGAAGTTAACAAAAGCGATATTAAAGTAACGAAAGTAAATGTCGAAAATGCTAATTTATATTTGAATTGTAAGGAACCTTCAAGCACAGAATCTATCTTTACTGGAATGGATGGATTTAATTTCGTCGAAGACTGTAGTTTCACTCAGTCTGGGAGTACTCTCCACGTCTCCGCTACTTATAATTATAAATCTGTGTCTTTTGATTTGGTAAATTTGACTTTGAATAATCAGGATTACATAATAAAGAACTTCAAATATACTGAATTAGTCCCTAAAGGGAAAAATTACAAAGTTGAACTGGGTGATATTCCTTTGTCTTCGAAAAAAGATTTGACTGATGGTAATAGAACGTATATGAGTCTGGGGTTCAATTATAAAGTTTCCGAAGGATTGAAGGTGCTTTCCTACTCTAATGTTTCTACTTCTGATGGACGAATATGGGAGTACGTAGATAAGCCAACTAACAGTGTCAACATATGGCTTACAATTGATTATACTAAAAACAAATAACAGAACAAGAAGTGATGGTACTGGTAATAACAAAGGTACGCTTTAACAAAGTTACTTCCGTTACATCAAGAGAATCGTCCTTCAAAAAACAAGCATAATCATTATGGTGACAACAAAGACAAAACCCAACGGTATACTGATTATCAGCGAGATAGGGACTCCCTTCATAAACGCTGGGACCTTACTGACCAAAATCGCCGAATTTGGTCACCAAAATCGGCGAATTTGGTCAGCAAAATCGGCGAATTTGGTCAGTAACTCATGGGAGTTTACAAAACAGCATCTGCAGGATAAGCGACGAGGGCGGAATGTCTTATGGAAAAAAGTCCATAATTAGTTGCTTTTCTGAATTATTATTCGTATCTTTGCAGCAGAGAATCCAAAACGACAGACATAAATATTATTAATCAACTCGATATGACAAGTATGAAAAAGTATCTTTTGATGATGATTGCCGCAGTCACGATGATGACCCTCGTGGCCTGTGGTGACGACGACGAGCCCGAAACCATCAAGGACTCGCGAATCACCCAAGTGATTCCCAGCAAGTATCTGAAGGAGCTTCAGAAGCACATGACGATCTACGATGGCGAGAACCCGCCAAACGTGGAGGGCGTCTTTCTGGTCGCTCCGGCTGTGCTTCACTACGACTCTTTCAATGCCGAGGGCGTGGATTCATTCAGCAACTCCTACATTGAGTTCTATGCTCAGGATATC
>Ga0310786_10012448_pt1 | contig 10531 bp, 9 predicted proteins | sample AusTroGonzalo_MG_FD_203881 | JGI IMG/M metagenome (GOLD analysis project Ga0310786, IMG submission 203881) | Bovine rumen microbial communities from tropical cattle in Woodstock, Queensland, Australia - Gonzalo_03 (v2) (version 2) | ecosystem: Host-associated > Mammals > Digestive system >... | reverse complement strand
CTCCCCCTTGAGCCTGTCCAGTTCCTGAATCTGGTCAAGCGTTTTCACGATCACTTCGCTGATCGGCTTCAGGGTTTCCCCTTCCTGCCGGTCCATCACAATATCGAAAATCGCTTTTTCCGCTTCGTCAAGAATCGTCCGGACATCCTTCTGCTGGCTGTAGCTGTCCTTCGAGATCGCGCCGCAGGCCGCGATCAGCCGCCGCAGGATGCTCTTCTCCCGGACGATGTCGATATAGGACCGAACATTGGCTGAGGTCGGCACGTCGTGAACGATTTTCATCAGATAGCGCAGGCCGCCGACCCCTTCCAGCGTCCCCTTCCGGGAAAGTTCAGCCTGCAGGGTCGTCAGGTCGATCGGCGCCTGATGCCTGTTCAGGTCTTCCATGACCTGAAAAAGTTCCCGATGTTCCGGCTGATAAAAGTCCTCGGGTTTGAGTTGCTCGGTCGCCCGCTGCACAGCAATGCTGTCCTGAAGCATCGCGCCCAGGACACTGATCTCAGCCTCTACGCTGTTCGGCGGGAGCAATCCCCGCATCTCATCCCGTATTTCCATTATTTTTTCATCGGCTTCACATCCAGCTGCATCGGCGTGGTGACGCCCGCATGCAGCCATACGGAGATCGTGCGCACCCCGGTCTCCCGGATCGGATCCCCGATGTCGATCTTCCGTTTGTCCACCTTCACGCCGTGCTGCTTCTCCAGCGCTTCCGCCACCTCAGCCGAGGTCACGGACCCGTACAGCCGGCCCTTCTCCCCGCACTTGACCTCCAGCTCGATCGACTTGCCCTTCAGGGCATCGGCCTTCTTCTTCGCCTCGGCCAGCAGCTCCGCCTCCCGGGCGTCCTGCGCCGCGCGCTTGCGCTGGATCTCCTTCAGGGCCCCGGGAGTCGCCTCCGCCGCGAGCCTCTGCGGGAAAAGAAAATTACGGGCATATCCGTCGCTCACTGTCAGGATATCATCCCGTTTCCCTACGTTTTTGACATCTTTCAGCAATACAACCTTCATCTTTGTTCACCCTCCTTCAACATTTTATCCCATCTCCCTCTAAAAAGCAAGAAAAACCGGCTCGTTTCCCGTCTGAAACAAGCCGGTCAGGTCAGCGTTCCGGGGAACTACTCCTGCGGAATTTTCTTCACCACTGTCATATTATATCCGAGTTTCTTCAACGATTCGCCGATGGTCCGGAAGAATTGAATCAGTTCTTCCTCCTCCATGTTTCCGAAATCCGTTGCTTTTCTCAGCTTCTCGTTTTCCTCCGTCAGCCTGCTGATGCTTTCCTCCGCTTCCCTGGCGGCCTCCTCGGCGTTCTCTGTCAGTTTGTCGATCTGCGCCTGAAGGTCGCTCTTCACTTTCGCGGTCGCCTCCGCCACCCTGTCATCTGCCTCTTTGACGGCGGCGTCCCTCTGCTCGGTCAGCGACTCCACCTGCCTGTTCAGGTCTTCAATGGTGTCCCCTGCGGTTTTCGCCGCTTCCGCGGCCTGATTCCTGACTTCCTGCAATGTTTTTGCCGCGTCCTCCGAAGCCTTCCCTGCGTCCGCTTTCAGCGTCTCGACCAGGGCGGCCATTTCGTCTTTCTGCTTTGTGGCCGCCTCCAGTTTTGCGGTCAGGTCCTCGTTCTGCCGATTCGCCGCTTCCAGCTTTGCGGTCAGCTGTTCCTTTTCTTTTGCCGCTTCTTCCAGCTCTGCGGCCGTCTCCTCCGCCGCTTTCGCCGCGACTGCCGTCAGGGTTTCCACCTGTGCGGTCAGCTGTTCCTTCTCTTTTGCTGCTTCTTCCAGCTCCGCCGCCGCGTCCTCCGCTGCCTTCGCCGCGACTGCCGTCAGAGTTTCCACCTGTGCAGTAAGCTGTTCCTTCTCTTTTGCCGCTTTCTCCAGCTCAGCCGTCGCGTCCTCCGCTGCTTTCGCCGCCTCGGCTGTCAGGGTTTCCATCAGCGAAGCCAGTTCGTCTCTTTGTCCGATGGCTTCATTCAGATTCCGGTTTGCTTCTTCCGCGGCCTTCGCCGCGTCCGCTTTCAGTGTCTCGCCGGCGGCAGTCAGCTCGTCTTTCTCCTTCGTCGCCGCTTCCAGTTTTGCAGTCAGGTTCTTATTTTGCTGATCCGCCGCTTCCAGCTTCGCGGTCAGGTCCTTGTTCTGTTGATTCGCCGCTTCGAGCTTCGCGGTCAGATCCTTGTTCTGCTGATCCGCTGTCTTCAGCTTCGCAGTCAGATCCTTTTTCTGCAGGTCTGACGCTTCCAGCTGTGCGGCGGCATCCTCTGCTGCCTTCGCCGCGTCTGCGGTCAGGGTTTCCACCTGCGCGGACAGTTGTTCCTTTTCTTTCGCCGTTTTTTCCTGCTTCGCGGCCGCTTCCTCCGCCGCTTTCGCGGCATCCGTCTTCAGCTTCTCTGTCTGAACAGCCATCGTTTCCCGGTCGGCCCGAACCGCTTCCAGCTGTTCCGACAGATCAGCGTTCTGCTCCGAAAGGGTTCCGATCCGCTGCTCTGCCTCTTCCTGCTCCGCGGCCGCGTTTTCTTCCGCCCTTACCGCGTCCGCCTTCAGGGTTTCCACCTGCGCGGACAGTTCATCCTTCTCCCTGTTCAGCGCGCCGATCCTGCCGAATCCCGAAAGGAACAGAACGGCAAACACAACCGCCAGAACCCCGAACAAAACAGACATGATAACCGGTGTATTCCTCTCCATCCAGCAGTCTCCTCCCCATCCGGCGATTCTCATCCCGGTTTTCACACGAAATGCCGAACCGATCAGTCCTCATTCCGCAGCCTGTATACCGCTGCTTCTTCGTTTTCAAACACTTTCACGCCGACCCTGTTCAGCCCGTCCTCGTCAACGTCATAGCTGCTCCGCTCATAGGAGGAAACATAGACATAATCGGCGCCGTATTTTGCCGGAACCTCCGGATATGCCTCCGGATCTTCATAAAAGGCAGCCAGTTCTTCCTTCCGCTCCGAAGTATCGAAGCCGTGCCAGTAAAGCCACAGATCCGGCCCGCAGACGATGGTTCTCCCGGCAATGGAGTCCACCGGGTTCAGGTGCTGGGTTCCGGTCAGAAACACCGCGTCACGCGGGGTCCGGTTACGGATATACTCGCCGGCCTCCACCGCTTCTCGGCTGAAAGCCTGATAGTCTGACACGCACTCCCGCCCGATCGTCAGCCCGGCACTCAGGAAGGTCATCACCGCCGCGAGGACGGCAATGAATCTCCTTCCGGCCAGTCCTTCCAGACGTTTCCAGATCCGGGAGCACCAGTCCGCCACAATCAGGCAGCACAGCAGCCACGCCAGGAAAAACAGTTTGATATTGTCGTATTCATTCGGCTGGAAGCGGATAAACTCCGCGGCCAGGATAATCGGCAGGGCCATCGCGAAAATCCGCCGGTTCCGCGGATTCCTGTCAAACAGCGCCGCCAGCAGGGCCAGGAAAGGCAGCCCGATATTCTTGATATAAAACCAGAAGTACAGATCCCGCATGCCCCGGCCGGAAGGATTGTTCACCCAGTTGAACTGGAACGTGATAAAAGAATGGTTGCTTTCCTGGAACGTCTGGCCGAAAGTAAAGCAGAGCAGCTGCGGAAGCGCGAGAACCGCGGCAATCACCCCGTAAAGCAGATACGGCAGCAGGATTTGCAGACGGCTCCGCCGGATCATCATCGCGCCGGGATCTCCATGGATCAAGTCATAGCACAGGCAGCCCACTGAGGCGAGCCCCAGCGCCAGAAAGCTATGGGTATGGATCAGCGGCAGGGCGCCGGCCCAGATGCCCAGCAGGACGATTCCCCTGCCCCTGCCTTCCGGATCCCGGGTGCGGGCCCTGAACTCTGAAGCCAGCAGATAAAAACAGGGAATGACCATGCACCACCCGCCCAGCAGCGTCCGCTGGGGGATCATCAGGTCACAGATAACGTTGCTCCAGCGAAGGTTGTTCGGATCCGGCTGGTTCGTCGGGGTTTTGTAATACCCGGTCATGATCTGCCCGATCCGCTCGGAAACCGTGCTGAACCAGCCTGAAACTGTCCGGCCGATCCGTCCGAAGAGGGACATTCCCTGCTCTGCTTCCCAGGTTCCGCCGGCCAGGTCGAAATCGTAAAGGAAACCCAGCCCGCCGTTGAAGAAAAACAGGCAGGCCGCCAGCAGGGCCGTTTTCTTCCCGCCGGTCAGCTCCCGGCCCAGGACGATCACGCCCATATAGCACAGGGCCATCATCAGGGTGCCGGGCACGATTATCGACGCCTGCAGGCTGCTGCCCAGGAGATAAAAGGTTGAGCTCAGGGTGTCCGTCAGGAAGGGATAGCTCAGCCGCGCCCCCGGGAAGAACGGGTACTCCGCGGGAAATTTCTTTCCTACCAGACCCGTGATAAAGCTCATATGCATCGGCAGATCGCCGTAGGTGCTCTGGCCCACGTGCCAGTCGCCCGCCGAGCCGACCCGCATCACATGGGTATACTGCAGGAAGCCGCCGAGCAGCGTCAGCGGAACGCCGAGCCAGAGCAGCTGGCGCAGCAGGCGGTCCTCCTCCTCATCCCAGGGCGCAACCTCCCGCCGGTCCCGCAGGAACCAGCACAGAAGCGTCAGCCCCAGCATCGCCGCGGCGCCGAAAACATGCGCCCCCGCGTCAAAGGTAAAGAAGAACGCGCCGATTGCCGGAAGCCACATCTCACCGAGCAGGCCGAGGCTTAGACCGAGCCAGATCCTGTTCAGCGGGCGATGGCGGGGCAGCAGAAAACGGACAGCCGCCAGGCCGAACACCAGATACATCAGCGTATAAGCCGCGGAAGCGATCAACCGTTTTCCCTCCTCAATTCATCTTCTTCGTCAAGCCGGTCCGCAATCTCCATCAGCCTGCGCAGCCGGTGGTTCACGCCGCTTTTCCCCACCGGGGGATCCAGCATTTCTCCGAGCTGCTGAAGGCTCAGGTCCGGGTTTTCCACCCGCAGACGGGCAATCTCCCGCAGCGCCGGCGGCAGGGTGAACAGTCCCTGTTTCAGAGAAATCCTGCGGATTGCCTCCGCCTGTCTCAGTCCCGCGTCCAGCATCTTTTCACTGTTATGCTCGTCACAGTTGGCTGCCCGCACGGCGGAAGCGCGGAGCTGTCTGCGGATCCGGGTATTCTCCATCTCCAGTACGCCGCTCCCCGCCCCCATCATGGCCAGGGTATCGCTGATCTGCTGGGCATCCTTCAGGTAAATCACCTGCTGTCCCCTGCGGAAATAGCTGTGAAAGGGCAGCCTGTTCTTTTCCAGCAGTTTTTCCAGCGTCTGGGCGAAGCGTTCGTCGTCCGCTTTCCACTCGAGATGGTATCCTTTATCGGGGCTGGTCACGGTACCTGCGCCCAGAAACGCCCCGCGGAGAAAGGCCCTGCCGCAGCACTGGCGCGTCAGCGGATGGCGCGGAACCGTCCGTTTCAGGTGGATATGCCCTTCCTCATCCGTCTCTGCCATATGAAGCGCGTTCAGCAGCGTCCGGGTATCCTCCGTCCCGAGGGACAGCACGCAGGTCCTGCGTCCGCCCAGCTGGGGCGTCTGGATAAAATGCAGGGAGGGCGAAACATTCAGCCGCTTCTTCAGCAGCTGGAACAGCCTCCGCGCCGTCCCGGCGTTGTCCACCCGGTAGCTGGCGGAAATCCATCCGCCGCCCCGGAAGGAAAGATGTCCGGAGGTCTGGGTCAGGGCGGAAATCTCGCTCAGCATGCAGCAGGCCCTGCCGGCCGGCATGCGGATCAGTTCCTCCTTGACGGAGGCGGAGAAACTCCGCGAATTCGATGGTTTCATCAGGTTTCGTCCTCGACGGGAGTCGCCCAGCGGGCCTGCTCAATCAGCAAATCCCGGTGATTGATCTCCGTCGGCAGTCCCTTCTCCTGCAGATAATGCCCGATCGCCTCCGCGATCGCCACCGATCGGTGCGCCCCGCCCGTGCAGCCCACGGCGATTACCAGGCGGTGTTTCCCTTCCTCCCGGTAATGGGGGATCAGGAAGTCCATCATTTCCGTCCACCTGCGCATAAACTCCTGCGTGGTCGGATAATCGAGCACAAAGCGCCGCACATCCTCGTCCAGGCCGCAGTGGCGGCACAGGGTTTCGATATAAAACGGGTTCGGCAGAAAACGGACGTCAACCACCAGGTCCGCCTGCCGGGGAAGCCCGCGCTTGAAGCCAAAGCTCATGACCTCCGCCCGCAGCGGCGGATCCGCCTCGGAAAGATTACCCAGTGTCCGGTCCAGCAGTTTCTTCATGGAACGGGACGCCAGACCGGTCGTGTCGATCACATAGTTGGCCGTTTCCCGCAGCGGCTGGAGCCGTGTCCGCTCCTCGGCGATGGCCTGGGTCAGGGTCAGGCCTTCCTGGCAGAGCGGATGATCCCGCCGGGTCTCCTTATAACGGTCCAGCAGGGTATCGTCGCTGGCCTCCATGAAGATGACCTCGATCTGATGGCCCAGCAGCCGCAGCTCTCCGATCATCTTCGCCACCGCCTGGGCGTCGAAAAACTCGCCGCTGCGCACGTCGACGGCGATGGTCACGGTCTGGTGCTTGGTAGGCGTGGTATCAAAGGCCTCGATCAGCTTCGGGAGCATCATCGGCGGCATATTGTCCATACAGAAACTGCCCTTGTCTTCCAGATAACGGACGCAGGCCGTCTTGCCGGCGCCGCTCTGCCCGGTTACAATCAGGTACCTCATGCTTCCTGTCTCCTTCCCCTTCGTACCGCATCAGACCAGCCGGCCGGTATCCGGCATGCCCGCTTCATCCAGCACCGCAGGCGTTCAGCCCGGTTCTCCTAAAATCCGGATCTCCGGCTCCAGTTTCACGCCGACCCGTTCCTCCACAATCTGCTGCACCTTGTTGATAAGCTCCAGAAAGTCCCGGCTGCTGCCACCGTTGTTGACCAGGAACCCCGCGTGCTTCAGGCTCACCTGAGCGCCGCCGACAGCATAGCCTTTCAGGCCGCACTGGTCGATCAGCGCCGCGGCGAAATATCCTTCGGGGCGTTTGAATGTGCTTCCCGCGCTGGGCTGGTCCAGCGGCTGCTTTTCCGCGCGCTTCGCGTTGAGCTCCGCCATGCGGGCGCGGATTTCCCCCGGATCCCCGGGAGAGAGGGTGAAAACAGCTTCGGTAATCACGAAGTTCAACCGCCCGACCACAGATGTCCGGTATCCGAACTGCATCTCTTCATTGCTCAGGGTCACCGGTTTCCCGTCCGGCGTGATCCCGTTCACCCGGGTCACCACCCCTGCCGTCTCCCCGCCGTAAGCGCCGGCGTTCATAGTCACAGCGCCGCCGACCGTCCCCGGAATCCCGGACGCGAACTCCAGTCCGGCCAGGCCGGCCTCCGCCGCTTCCGCGGCCACGCTTCCGAACATGGCCCCCGCCTGGGCGATCAGGCAGTTCCCCTCCCGGCGAATCCCCCGCATGTTCCGGCTCACACTGATTACCAGGCCGCGGATCCCGCCGTCCAGCACCAGCAGATTACTGCCGTGGCCGATCACCGTTACGGGGAGATTGTACGCCCCCGCTTCGGCAAACAGCGCCCTGATCTCCTCCGCGCTCCGGGGAAACACCAGAAAATCCGCCGGCCCGCCCAGCTTCAGCGTCGTATGCCTGCTCATCGGCTCATCAATCAGCGCGTTAAACGATTCAAACATGATTTTCCCCCGTCCCTGTGCCTGGGACATCCGTGGACGCGGAAGACTCCCTCCCGCTCCGCAAAACCGCAGGTCAACAATTTATTATAATCAATAAGACGGATTCCGACAACTTCTTCCCCCGTATTGACAAGATTGTTTTTTTGTTGTACATTTGTATACAAAGTGCAGAGAAAATGCTGTACTTCTGAGGAGGTTATCCCGTATGTCACTTACCTTTCAGCCCATGATGGAAAGCCGTCCCATCCGTGAGATTGCCTACGAGGTGCTGAAAAAGGCCATTATCACAGGGGAGATTCCCGCCGGGGAGCGGATTGTCGAAACGGATTATGCCGACCGCCTTCATATTTCCCGTACCCCCCTGCGCGAAGCGCTCCGCAAGCTGGAGAGGGACGGGCTGGTGGAGTATGTGATGCGCCGCGGCGTGGTCGTTCATGCCTTTACCACCGAGGACGTGGAGCAGATTTATACCATCCGGAACTGCCTGGAGCTCCTCACCCTTCCCGATATCATCGAGCGGGCCACGCCGGAAGATATCGCCCACCTGCGGGAGATGCTCAGCAAAATGGACGAGCTGAACGCGAAGAACGATGTGGAAGCCCTGTCCCCCGTCGCCCGGGATTTCCATACCGCGATCACGGCGATTTCCGGCAAGAACCGGATTCTCCGGGTCATCGAAGGCCAGGATGAGTATATCCGCCGCTTCTCCGCCATGGCCATCAAACAGGAAGACCGCCGGAACGAAGCGAACGAAGAACATCACCGTCTGGTGGACCTGATCGAGCAGAAGGATCTGCCCGCCTTTGAAGCCCTGATGAAACAGCATATCGAGCGGAGCAAGGAATGCTGTCTCGCCGCGCTTGCCGCCCGGAGGCAGAACAGGGACGCAAACGACTGAGATCCTTTATCGAAAAACATCTTGCAATTTAACGCGCTCTGTGATACGATAGGCAGGCTGATTCAAGAGGAGGTTTGTTTTTATGGCTACTGCAATTTCCGTCGTGCTGATCATTTCGGCGCTTTTTATGATCGTGACTGTTCTGCTCCAGTCTTCCGAAGAAGGCGGTATCAGCGCGATTTCCGGCCAGTCCAACAGCTATTTCAGCAAGTCGAAGTCCAAGACCTTCGAGGCCAAGCTTGCCCTGGGCACCAAGATCGCCGCGGCGGTGTTTGTTGTCCTGTCCCTGCTGATGCTGGTCATCAAGTAATCCCTGCTGTTGATGAAAGGCTGCTTCATTTCGAAGCAGCCTTTTTCGTTTATTTCCTGAATTCCTTTGCCTTGCGGGAGAGTTCCTCCATCTCCTCGCGGCTCAGATCCGGCAGTTTCTCCACCTGGGAGAGAAACGGATCCAGTGATTCCCGGAGGTTATGCGAAGCAACCTGCTGGAAATAGTTCACGACCACAGCAGTGAAGATCGCAATCACGGCAACCGCATAGACGGAAAGAAGAACCGTCAACACCCGTGAAACCGGGCTGTGGACCACCACGTCGCCGAAACCAATGGTTGAAATGGCGGTGAAGCAGTACCACAGCGCTTCACGGAGTGTCCGGATTTCCGGCTCGATCAGCCAGATGACGCAGGCGCACAGTACCGTAAAACTCAGAAAACCGAAAATGACTTTATCTGTGCCGGTACTTCGCAGGATTTTGCCGAGAATCCGAAGTTTCTTCAAAGGATGCCTCCTCGGGGGGGTCGATAGTTCAGGGAATTAGAGCTCAGGGCTCGATAATATTGAAGTTGTGGATGATGGGGGTTATATATTTAATCATTCTGGTCAGGACGGTAGCGTCACCCTCCACCTGCATCTTTTCGATGATATCCGTGTCACCGTTCATCAGCGCCAGCAACTGAAGCCGCGCGCAGGTCACCGTGCAGTCGGCCTCCGCGTTCTTATCCCCCTTATAGTAAAGGAGAACGCCATCCCGCCGAAGTACGCGGTACACTTCCCCGGTGTCGGAAATAGTCAGCTTCAGGGTGAAGCCGTCATTCTGGGCCGCCAGCGTGTCGCTCATGATATCGATATAATCCAGGATCATGTCCACGGTCATCTCGGTGACCATGGTATCTCTCCCCTGGGCCGTCGCTTCCTTCTCCGACTGGTTGCCTTCCCGGAGCTCCCACGCGCCCATCAGATACGCGGAGCGCCAGGTACCGCTCTCCGCCTGATAGCCCAGCTGTTCCAGCGCGTCGGCGCACAGCTCCCGGGCAGCCTGGTTGGCCGGATCGGCAAAAACCAGTTCCTTCGTGACCTGGGCCACCCACTGATACTCGCCCTTGTCGAAGTCGGCCCGGGCCTTCTCCAGCACGGTGTCCACGTCTCCCAGGTATTCAACCCACTTTTTCGCCGTATCCTCCGGCTTCAGCGGGTTCAGATCCACCGGGTTGGCATCGTACCAGCCCATGTAGCGCTGATAGACCGCCTTAATGTTATGGGACAAGGTACCGTAATACTGCCGGCAGTACCAGACCTTCGCCAGCCTCTCCGGCAGTTCCATCGTGCGGGAGATCTCCGCGGACGTCATTCCCTGGTTGATATAATACAGCGTCTGGTTGTTGATGTACTGATACGCTTCGGCGGTATCCCGCATATATTCGTGGATGTTCTCATTGCCCCAGTGCGGCCAGTTATGGCTCTGGAACACAACCTCCACCTCATCGCCGAACATCGATTCCGCTTCCAGGATATAGTGCGCCCATTCCAGGGCGTCCCGCACCTCCGCGCCGCGCAGAGTATAGATATTGTGCATGGTGCCGGTGCAGTTCTCCGCCAGCCACAGACCCTTGTATTTCGGGAACCATGCATTCATTTCCGCCGGCGCCTCCGTGCCGGGGGTCAGCTGGAACTGAATCTCCAGCCCATCGATTATAATGGTTTCGTTGGAGCACACTTCATAGGTCGGCG
>Ga0310786_10012446_pt1 | contig 10531 bp, 3 predicted proteins | sample AusTroGonzalo_MG_FD_203881 | JGI IMG/M metagenome (GOLD analysis project Ga0310786, IMG submission 203881) | Bovine rumen microbial communities from tropical cattle in Woodstock, Queensland, Australia - Gonzalo_03 (v2) (version 2) | ecosystem: Host-associated > Mammals > Digestive system >... | reverse complement strand
CCAAGGGAGGGCCGAGCGTCTGCTCGGCCAATGTACCCGTGGAAACGGCCAAGGGAGGGCCGAGCGTCTGCTCGGCCAATGACCCCATGGAAAAAGGTTGCGGGAGGGCCGAGCATCTGCTCGGCCAATGTACCCGTGGAAACGGCCAAGGGAGGGCCGAGCGTCTGCTCGGCCAATGACCCCATGGAAAAAGGTTGCGGGAGGGCCGAGCGTCTGCTCGGCCAATGTACCCGTGGAAAAAGTTTGCGGGAGGGCCGAGCGTCTGCTCGGCCAATGTACCCGTGGAAAAAGTTTGCGGGAGGGCCGAGCGTCTGCTCGGCCAATGTACCCGTGGAAAAAGGTTGCGAGGGAACGCATGCCACCGCCCGGTAGGGCGGCGAGACTCTTCGCCGCCGTCGTGCCCGAGAGAAGGTGCGCCTCACTTGTCTTCGATTGGCGAGAGCAACTGACGGGGCCACAGGCGCGTTTCGAACGCTTCGGTGTAGGCGCGGTTCTGGTAGAGCCAAGCCTCGTTCTGCTCGCGGAAGTCAAGCAGTTTTCTGTAGGCTTGGGCGAAGGCCAGAGGATTCCCCGATTTCTTGTACTCCTCAAAGCCACGCTGGGTGTCCAGGACATACTGGCAGTCCGTCAATCCTGTCTTCAGGAACTCGACGCGTCTTTGAACAAGCGGAGACGCGTCGGCCTCGCGCGCCTGCTCCAGCAACGCAAAGCCACGTTGCATGACTTCCGGCGTGAAGACACGCGGTGCGTTGAGGATGAAGCCGACGTAGTTGCCGCCCTCAATTCGCCCCGTGTCCTGTTCGGGATAGCCCTTGGCCGTCGCCTGCTCGAAATTGGCAAGATATTCGCGCATGATGTCCTTCGCCTGGCCGAAGGCCGCGCAGTAGTCGTCTTCCAGTTCCGCGACAGTGCGCTCAGGCTCGTTGGTCTTCATGGCGATGACATAGTTCGTGATGCCATTGGCCGCGACCATGCCCATGTACGAGTCCATATCGACGGCGACGAGGTTGTTCTTGACGGCGTAATCGTAGACCGCCGCAAAGGATTTGTAGTACATCAGGGGGAAATTGTGCCCGTCAAGCGTGAAATTCGGACGGAACATGAGGCTGGCGCCTGTCGCGGCCCAGCCACGCCAGTTGTCGATGAAATTCTGAACCTTCTGGGGCGTCCAGGGATACATGATGGGCGCAGTCATGCGCAGGACAATGTCCTTGTCCATTTTCGTGTATTTCGGCGGGTCGCTGTAGTTGGCGTAGGCGCCGCCGATGACGCGGCAGCCAGGCTTGATTTTCCGCCCTTCCTCCAGCAGCGCCAGGAAGAATTTTGCATAGCGGTCAGACACCGAGCCCAACGGCTTGTACCACAGCGGATCCTTGGCCTCGAAGCGTTCTTTGGCAGCGGCTAGGCGCTCCGCGTCCTGCCCAGTGCCGTCGGCAGCGAGACAGTCGGGGCAGGTGCATTTGCCGGCTGTGTCGTTTTCGTTGGCGTTGATGATGTCCTTGGCACCGCGCTTCCGCCAGTCCGCGAGGATTTGCCGACGGAACCCATGGTTCGTGACACACATGGAGACCAGACTCTTGTCCCCGTTGCCATAGTAGGGGTCAACGTCACGCCTGCCGTCGGGCAGTTGGTTGAACCATTCGGGGTGCGCCTGAAAATAGCGGTCATACCAGTCGATGAAGGCATGCCCTCGGTTCAGCGTATCCGCCTGGGCGAAGCGGTGACGGCGCAGCCACAGGCGCTGCTCCTGCTGGAAACGGCTGTAGTTGGCTGGATTGTGCCAACTGTCCTTGTCCGCCGTCGTCACCCGCCAGCAGGAAAACACCAGCGGATGAATCTCCCGCTCGCCGCAGGGAACGGCAATTTCGCTGCGTTCCATGTAGGAGGTTCCCAAATCGCCCTGCCACAGCCAGCGCACGCCCAGCTCGTTCTCCAGGAGGTCATAGACGCCGAACAGCGTTCCCCCCGCGCAGGAGAAGTCCAAAGCGTTGCCTTGGTCGTCAATGCCGGCGATGTCAATTCCGTCAGTGGCGAGTCGGATTTTCGCGCTGTTTTTCTTCAGACCAGCCAAGTCCAAGTTTGCCGCCCGTCCCAGGCGCACGGGAATTTTCGTGTCCGACGGCTGGGCGGTTATCGCGCAGTTCGCGCCAGACACTAGGCGGAGATGCTCCTGCAACTCCTGCGCAGCAAATGTCTCAACGGAATTGGCGTCAGGTGGCAGAATGATTTCAACCTTGGCCACGCCGTCCTTGACCAGACAGACCTCGGTGGCAGACAGGTTCTGGGGAATTATGACAGCAGCCAGGCCAAGCAGTATGCCAAAAGCAATGACTGTAATTTTATGCATGGCCAGAATTGGTTTGGAAAAAGTTGTGGTATTAATGTTACTATTCTCGTCCCGCGACTTGCGGGCAACGATAATAATATAACCCTTATTTTCCACGTCCCACGTCCCGCGTCTCACTCAAGCGCGCGTCCCATGTCCCAAGTCCCGCCCTGGTACAGAAAACGCGGGACAAATGCCCCGCGTTTTGGTTTCGTCAAGATTGCAAATCGAAATTTCGCTTACAGTCCGCCAGACCAGTCGTTCCAGAGAACATTGTCCAGGTTGGTGAAGCCCTTCTTCATGAGGGAGGTCGTGTAGGCACCGTTGGACTTGAACTCGTCGAACTTGAGGGTGACGGCATGGCCATCGGCGTAGGAGGCGTTCACACTGCCACTGGGGCCGTATTTGTAGGCTGAGGTGCTCACGCGGTTGCCGCCCCGGGTGACCAGACCACCGAGCTTGAAGCCGCCGTTGTGGCGGGGAGCGATGTGGAACGGAGTCTCGAAGCAAACATCGATGATCATTGCACTGTCGGCAATGTGCAGGGCGGTGGCGGGTGACGTCACGCTAGACAGGCGGCGGGGAGGCATGAGTTCCGGCCAGGAGGGAGAACCAATCAGGAATACATTGGGTGCGTAGTGCCCGTTGCCGAACTTGTTGTCATGCCAGTCGCCGACACTGACGTCCTCGCTGGGGCAGACCATGCTCTTCAATGCGCCATGACTGTTAAAGCAGTGATAGACCATCTGGCCGACGGCAGGCTTGTAGCCTGTCATGTATTCGTAGGTATTGGAACCCCAGATGCGGTCCCAGTTGGACCAGGCGAAGCCGTGCACTGGCATCAGGTAGTCATCGCTGTCGTTGGTATACATCTGGTGCTCCAGCGCCAAGGTCTTGATGTTGTTGAGGCAGGTGATTGTCTTGGCCTTGTCCTTGGCCTTGCCCAACGCTGGCAACAACATGCTGGCCAGGATGGCGATGATGGCAATGACTACGAGCAATTCAATCAGCGTGAAAGGGCGGGTTGGACGGGGTGAGAAAAAGTCTTTCATCAGGTTTTTTCCTCTGGCGGTTGTATTGGTTATCAAGACAAATCTTGCGTTCACAAATAAATTATAACGAAATCTGAACCAAAAAGCAAATGATTTAAGGCTGTTTTTAATTGAATTTGTCAGAAATATCCTGTTTTTGGACAAAAAGCGCAAACCAGAATGATTACCCAAAAACCGCGCGCCTGGACTGGAGACCTGGCTACTGCACGGCAAGCGCAAGGTGGAGTCTGCGCTTGCCGTGTTTTGGCGGATTAGTAGTAACTGGCGGCGGACCAGTCTGCGTAGGCGGAAGTGCTGTCGTAGTTGTAGCCTTTCTTCAGGAGGCCGTTGGTGTAGGCACCGCCCGACTTGAACTCGCTGAGTTTGAGGCCAGTGGCGTGCCCATCGGCGTAGGAGACGTTCATGTAGCCGGCGGGGTTGTACTGGTAGGTTTGGCTACCTGTGGACGCGGGTAGGTTGCCAGCCCTGTTTTTGAGTCCACCGGTCTTGCCGGGGGTTCCGTGGCGCGAGGCCATCTGGAAGGGAATGTCGAAGCCGACGTCGACAATCATGCCGTTGTCGGCGATGTGGAGGGCCTGGGAGGCTGAGGTCAGACTAGAGAGGCGGCGCGTTTGGGTAGTGGAAAAGGCCGGCGAGCCGACAAGCAGACCATTGACGGCGTAGTGGCCGTTGCCGAATTTGTCATCGCGCCAGTTGCCGACCTTGACGTCTTCGGAGGGGCATACCATCGGTTTGCATTCGCCGTAGTCCACGAAGCAGGACCAAACCATCTGCTGGTAAACAGGTTTCTTGCCAGTCATCAGCGTGTAGGTCATTGAGCCCCAGATTTCATCCCAGTCTGGCCAGACGCCGCTCGAGGCATCCCTTCTGTGCAATGGCATCAAGAAGTCATCGTTGTCGTTGGAGTACAACTGATGCATGGTCGCCAGAGTCTTGATGTTGTTGAGACAGGAAGTGCTGCGCGCCTTTTCGCGGGCCTTTCCCAACGCCGGCAGCAGCATTGAGGCCAGGATAGCGATGATGGCAATGACCACAAGCAATTCAATCAAAGTGAAGTGCCTGGAGAAACGTGAAGTGAACTGTTGTCTCATCGTTGTTTCCTTTGGTGATTATGTGGTCTCTAGTTTTCTGGGTTCAACTCAGTAAGCCATCATGCCAATTTGGCCAGGCGGATGTCGTAGTTGCCGTCCAGGTAGACCTTGTAGTCGTCGGTGGTCCAGGCCATGTAGGCGCCGTCCATCGCGCCGGTGGCGGCCACGCCGTCGATGGTGACGGCCTTCAGGTTGTTCCAGCCGGCGGTGGTGTCGGCGCGTCCGGTGTAGACTGTCCAGTCCGTGCCAGCCACGACCGAGGCGGCTCCGTCGGCGAAGGTGACATTGATGGTGTCGCCATAGAAACTGTTCTTGGCGTGGTTGCCGTTGTTCTCATCAGTCGTCATCACGGCACTAGCATTGGAGAGTTCGAAGTTCCAGGTGGAGGCAAAACTGAAGTCCTGGTTCTGGCCGGCGCCGAGGCATCTGACATTGGAGCCGTTCTTGACGGTCACAGTGTCGAACGCAGGTCCCTGGACATTGCCGGAGAAGGACCGGACGAAGCCGTCGAAAACGAGCGACTTGGTGCCTTCCACGTAGTCGGTCGTGCTGTAGGCGTACTCGCTGGCCCCGGAGACGAAACTGCCGGAGGCAAAGTGCAGTTTGTTGCCGTCGCCCTTGAAGGTCACGGTGACGTTGCCACCGACGATGCCCGCGCCCATGCTGCCGCCGTAGACATTGCCGTCGAAGTAGATGTTGGCGTCGGTGCTGTCGACGGTCAGGTTGGCGTTGCCGGTCAAAGACGTGTTGGCAGCCTTGGCTCCAGTCTGGCCGACGTTGCCGCCGAAGACCTTGCCGTTGAAGGTGCCGCCACTGATCGTGACGGTCGTGGAGGCCACCGTGGCGTCGCCGCCGAAGGAGGCACCGCCGCCGTAGACGATGCCTTCGAACAGGCCGTCGGTGATGGCCAGCGTGGACGCGCCCTGCGTTGAGGAGGCGCCAGCGCGCGGGGTCGAGCCGTTGCCGACCGCGCCGGAGAAGGTTCCGCCGCTGATTTCCAGGCTCATCGCGCCAGCCCCGAAGACACTGCCCGTGCCAGCGGTGTAGATGTTCGCGCCGTTGTAGACCGCGCCGTACACGCCGCCGTCTATCTTGGTGGAAACGGGACCGACGGTCAGCTTGCCGCCGTTGTTGACCGCGCCGCCGCCGTACACGGAGTTGGTGCCCGCATTCACGTCGGTCAGCGTGAGGCAGACGCTGTTAACCGTGGCGGTTCCGCCGTTGGCGTAGCCGCCGCCGTAGACGGCCTTGCCGGCCGCCTGAGTGCTTTCGGCAATGGCCAGGCTGACGTCGCCGTCGGCGATGGTGCTGCCAGTGTTGGCGCGGCCGCCGCCGAAGACGTTGCCGCCGACGCTGGCGTCCTGGAAGAAAAGGCTGGTGTCGCCAGTGCTGCCGTTGAGCGCACCGCCATAGATGATTCCGCTCCAGGCGAGGTCGGTCATGGCGACGGCGTTGCCGTTGGCGAAGACCATGGAGGCGTCGGCAGAATGGATGGCGGTGTTGGTCGCACCGTTGCCCTGGAAGACTTGGTCGTGGCCGATGGTGCTGCCGCTGAAGGTGCAGGCCGTGCCGTCGGTCACAGCGGCGAAGGTGATGACGCCGGGAGTTGTTCCCGTGGCCACCAGGGCGGCGTCCAGGCTGGTAGTGGCATTGACCTCAACGGCGCTGACGGTCAGCGTCAGAGCGTCGCCATCGTAGTCGAGCACTGCGCCGTTGAACATGGCCGTGCCAAGGGTGGCGGCCCAGCCGTTGACGGTGAAGGTGGAACCCGTCAGGCTGCTGATGCCCGTGGCGATGGTCATCGTGCCGTTGGTCCAGACGTTGTTGGTGTCGACGGAGATGGCCAGGCTCTCCAGAGCATTGGAGTTCATGTCGACGGCCGCGTCTCCCGCGAAAGTCACGGTGGCGAAGCCGGAGACGTCGGCGGAGAGGCTGAGAGCTGCGTAGTTGTCGATGATGATGTTGGTGGCCGTGCCCGCGAGGATGTCCGTGGAGAAGGTGCCAGTGGCGGTCAGGGTGACGACCGCATTGTCGGCGGCGGCGACGGCCGCGTTCGAGGCGAGTGTGAAGTCCTTGGCGATGGTCACGGCACCGGCGAGCGTCACGGTGGCATCGGCCAGGACGGCGATGGTGCCGTTGTGGGCGGTGGTTACGGTGAAGTTGCTGTCGGTGATGGTGACTCTACCGAGGTTCAAGGTGGCGGCATCGGCGACGGCGATGGAGTCGACATTGAGGATGGAGTCGCTGATGACGCTGGCAGTGGCACCGCCGATGGTCAGGTAGGAACTTCCAACGACGCTGTCGCGGGCATTCTTGCCTATGACGTTGGCGACGGTGGAGGCGTTCATCGTCAGGTAGATGTCACCCTCCATTATGTTGCCCTTGGAGCCGTAGAGGAAGCCGGCAGTGGAGTTGTTCATCGTCACGCTGGCGTTGCCGCGGACGTGGACATTTTCGTCGCTGCCAGAGGCCCTGATGTCGCCGAGGTCGGCCTTGACCGTGCCGTTCTCGTTGTTGTGCACCAGGGTGTTGTTCACCACGATGTTGATGTTGCCGAAGGAGGTTCCGGAGTCGCTGGAGGCAGAGAGGCTTATGCGGTTCGTCACCGAGTCGCTGATGGTGAAGTTGACGGTGCCGCCGACTCCGCTGTTCGTGCCGTTGGACAGGTAGAAGCGGGAGATGTTGGAGTTGCGGACCGCAAAGTTGAAATCGCCAGTGATTCTGCTGTTGCAGGTGTAGACATAGTTGCCCGGGGCATTGATGTTCGCCAGTTCCAAGTCAGTGTTGTTGAGATACTGTTCCTTGGTGGAGTTGAAAGTCACGCCGTCGAGGATCAGCTTGTCGCTGTCGGTGGAATTGGTATTGGAAGTGAGGGCGGCGTTGTGGACGCGGACAGTGGCGACATTGGAGGTCTGGGCCAGCGTGGGAACGACGCCCTCGAAGGTCAGGATGCCATCGGCGGCCAGGTAGCCTTTCGCCATGGCGACGTTGTTGAAGGCGTTGCTTCCCCAGGCCAGGGCAACAGTCGAGCCGTCAGCGAGAGTCGTGCTGGCGGGCAGGTTCGCGCTGGTCCAAGCGTCGTTGTAGAACACCTCGCCCTGCTTGGTAACAGTGGAGGCGTCGATGATGGTGCCGCTATAGCCCGCGTAAGTGGCCAGCAGGTCGGCGGTGGTGTCGAAGTGGGTGGCATCCTGGATGCCGAAGCCGACGTACAGTTTGTCGTAGATGGTGAGGTTCAGCGCGCTGTCGGCGAAACTGACAACCTGCGCCAGCAGTCCGTCGGAGGAGGCGGAGGTACCAGTGCCGCTCGTCAGGGTGGTTGCCGTGCCGTTGACGGTCACGGTCGTGTTGAGGGCGCTGATGCCGTCGGAGACAACGTATTCCCCAGCGGAGCCGCGGGTGACGGTGATGGCGACGGCGGAGAGGTCCTGCGTGGAGAAAGTGACCTTGCCAGTGCCGCCGAAGTTGACGGCGGAAAGGCCAGAGGTGGCGCCGCTCGCCGTCGAAATGACTCCGAAGCGAATGTCAGCAGAGGTGCCGAAGGTCAGGGAGAGGTCATCGGCCTGGACGGTGTCGACGGTGATGCTGGCATTGAGAATGATGCTTCCCTTAAATGTCGTGTCGGAACCAGCACCGATGACCACCGTGTCGCTTTCGGTCGCGAAGGTGGTGTCCTTGATGGTCACAGTGGAACCGCGGACGGCGTAGAGGGCACCACCCTCGGAGGCGGCAGTATTGCCCGTGAAGGTGACATTGTCAAGGGATATGATGGAGGTGTAGCCATTGACGCTGTAGCCAGCGACGGCGCCACCGTTGCCAGCAGAGTAGTTGTTGGTGAAGGTGGAACCGCTGATGCTCAGATTGGTGCTTTCGCCGTGGGCGGTGAGGGCGCCGCCCAGAGTGGAGGCAGTGTTGCCCTCAAACAGCGAGTTGGAGATGTTGAAAACACCGCGGATGGAGGCGAGTGCACCGCCATAGGAAGCCAAGTTATTGGTGAAGGTCGAGCCGCTGATGTCGTACTGGGAAGTGTTGCTGTACTGATAGAAGGCGCCGCCACCCCAGGTGGCGTCCGTAGCGGTATTCGCGTCAAACCTGGCATTCTGGATGTTAACGCGGAAGGCACTCCAGCCGTCGGCCATGATGGCACCGCCGTTGACGGCGAGGTTGCGGGAGAAGGTGGAACCAGTGACAGTAAGGGTATGCGGACTGCCGGAGGCGATGAAGATGGCACCACCGTAATTTCCAGCGACATTGTCGGTGAAGGTGGATCCGCTGACAGTCAAAGTATCAGCGCTGGTGGAACTCGCCAAATAGACGGCACCGCCATTGCTGGAGGCCGTGTTGGCGGTGAAGAGAGAACTTGAGACGGTGCCGATGGCCCAACCGTCGTCATGCGGGTACATGTAGTAGGCACCACCGTTGGCCGCTGTGTTTCTGTCGAAGACGGAGCCGTCAATGAGCATATTCTTGCCGGCGAGAGCACCACCGCCCAGGTTGGCGATATTGCCCGTGAAGGTGGAGGCCAGAACCGAGGCGATTGTGGCAGTGTTGGCGGAGGCCATCTTGAAGTAGCCGCCTCCGTACTCGCTCACGGAGTTGGCGGTGAAGGTGGAACCGCTGACTGTTGGAGCCGCCCAAATGCAGGCAAAACCTGCGCCAGCCACGCCAGTGTTCTCCTGGAACAGGTTGTTGCTGACGGTGCAGGCGACGTTGGCAAAGATGCCAGCACCACCGAAATAGTTGTCGGTGTAGTTCTTGGCGAAGGTTGAGCCAGTGACGGTGACATTCGTGGAGTCGATGAAGATGCCGCCGCCGAAGAGGGAACCGTTTCTGTCGCCCGCAGAGGCGGAGTTGGCCTCAAACAACGTGTTGCTGATGCTCAGGCTACCCTGGGCATAGATGGCACCACCATAACTGCCGCCGGCCGTGATGGAGTTGTGCGAGAACGTTGCCCCCTGGATGGAGCCTACACCAGAACTGAAAAGGGCACCACCCCTCTGGGCGGAGTTTCCGTCGTAGAGGCCACCAGTGATATAGATGCCGCCGCCGCTGTAGATGGCACCGCCATTCGTGGCCACATTGTTGAGGACTGTGGCATTGGTGACAGTGGCTCCGACAAGGCCGTAGACATAGAGGGCACCGCCACGGTCTGCCTGGTTGGCAGTGAAGGTGGCGCCATCAACAGTCAGAGTGCCGTTGCCGTTGGTCCAGATGGCACCGCCGTCGGCGGAGGCGGTGTTGGCCTGGAGAAGCGAGCGGGTGACGGTCACGACGGGAGCATTGGAGAAGTAGCCGATGGCGCCGCCATTGGTGGCGAGATTGTTGGTGAAGGTAGAGCCGTTGTCTGCATACGTTCCGTAGACAGACACGGCACCGCCGGAATAGGCCTGGTTCCGCTCGAAGAGGCTGTTGGTGGAGTAGTTGCCGCCCCAGACGTCAAGAGCGCCGCCGCGTCCGCTGGAATGAGTCGCGCTATTGGCAGTGAAGGTGGAGCCGCTGATGTTCAGACCGTTGTCGACGCGGCTGTCACTGTAGATGGCGCCGCCGCCGTAGTGGTCACCAGCGACGTTGTTCTGGAAGAGTGAGTTATTAATGACAATGGTAGAGCCGTTGTTTTCGTTCATGATGGCTCCGCCTGTGTAACTCGCCGCATTTCCAGTGAAGGTCGCGCCATTCAAGGTGAGACTGGCGCGGTTGCCGATGGCACCGCCGTAGACGGTGGCACTGCTGCCAGTGAAATTCGTGTCGGTGATGACGGCGGTCCCGCCCACGTTCCAAAGGGCGCCAGCCGAGCCGGCGACGAAACTGCCGGTGAAGTTCGAGTTGCTCACGGTCAGCGAACCGTTGTTGACAATGGAGCCACCGTACCGGGAGGAACTGTTGGCATCAAAGACAGAATTCTGGATAGTGGCTAACGCGTTGTCGGCGTTATAGATGGCTCCAGCAGTGTCGCCAGTGGCGACATTGGCAGTGAACGTCGAGTCGGAGACGGTGATGGTGTTGGCGTTGAAGATGGCACCACCCATGCCTGCGGAGTTGTTCGCGAAATTAGAGTTGGAAAC
>Ga0310786_10012445_pt1 | contig 10533 bp, 6 predicted proteins | sample AusTroGonzalo_MG_FD_203881 | JGI IMG/M metagenome (GOLD analysis project Ga0310786, IMG submission 203881) | Bovine rumen microbial communities from tropical cattle in Woodstock, Queensland, Australia - Gonzalo_03 (v2) (version 2) | ecosystem: Host-associated > Mammals > Digestive system >... | reverse complement strand
GACGACTGTTCCGGAGACAGTCACCCGCGTCTGAGCCGCAAGCGAGAGTCCCATCAAGAGCGACAGCCCAAGGGCCGCCAGTCTTTTCAATGCAGAATTACTCATTTGATTTTTAATTGGTTAGTTAGATAATAAAGATTCAAGATTCAACAGCATCGTCGCCGGACGCGCGACCGTGTACGGTTCCCACTCCGGGATACCGTCCGCGGACGGGACGCCCGTCTTGGCGAAGTTCGTCCAGAGGCGGCTGATGCGGTGACCCAATTCGACGGCGTCCGCTCCCCCGCCCGTGAACGTGCGGTGCAACTCGACGTTGTCGAAGACGAAAGGAATCTCGATGCAGTGCGTGCTGCCGAAGGCGCCGTCCAGCACCGGGGATTCCCAGGTAAATTGATAGAGGTATACGGGCGCGCAGCCGGCGGCGGCCCGGTCGGTGGCCTGCTGGACAGCCAGCGGCTTGAAGATCGGGTCCTCGCGATCGCGCGTGAATTCATGATAGGTCGTGCCGATGATGACCGGGATGTCCTTGGACAGGGCCATGGAGGCCGGTGCGCCTGGCTGGGCGGGCAGGATGGCGCCGTCCACCACCGGACGGGTGCCGAAAATAATCTGGTTCAGGAAGTTGGCGGGAAGTTCACCGGCCTGCTCCGCTTCCGCGCGCACGAGCGCGACCGCTTTATCATAAGCAGCGAGCAGCGTCGCGTACGGAACCGCCTGGATGTCGTCGATGCGGGCCGGGCTGATGCCGAGTTCGCGGACCGTGGCGGCGCCGATGCGGCGGGACCACTTCTGCGGCAGCGCCTCCAGGATGGAGCCGCTCTCGACGATCGCCTTGCCGAAGAGGCCCTGGGCGGAAGGCATGGCCAGCAGGGTGCAGACCTTGCCGCCACCGCCGGACTGGCCGAAAATGGTCACGTTGGCGGGATCGCCGCCGAACGCGGTAATGTTGTCACGCACCCACTCCAGCGCCTTCACGATATCGGTCATGCCGAGGTTGCCGGAAGCGGCGTACTTGGCGCCGAAACCGGACAGATCGAGGAAACCGAGCACGTTGAGGCGGTGGTTCAGGCTCACGACCACGACGCCGTGGTCGCGCGCGAGATTCGAGCCGTCATAGGAAATCTGCTCCTGGCCGGAACCGGCGCTGAAACCGCCGCCGTGCAGCCAGACCATCACCGGACGCTTCCGGCCGTCGTTGATGCCGGCCGTCCAGATATTGACGCGCAGGCAGTCCTCGTCGGGGAAACCGTCGTCCCAATGCATGGCGAAAGCCTGATTATCATCATACCATCCCGTCCTGGCCCCCTGCGGGCAGGTCGGACCGTAGGCGCGGCTGGACCGGACACCTTCCCAGGCATCGGGGTCGGTGGCGGGCTGGAAGCGCTCGGCTTTGGCGTATGGAATACCTTTAAAAGTAAAGACGCCGTCTTCGATGTAACCGGCGACGGCTCCGGACTGGGTCTGTACCGTAGCCGCCTTGGCGGAAGTCTCCAACTCGTGGTGAACGTCGGATTTTTCCGTGGGATTGCCGGTGCCGCAGGAGAGCGGCACCAGGCAAGCCGCGATCATTAGGAATAGTGTTCTCACTTGTTTCATTTATGGTCCCTTTTTAACCATTGCAAAATTAGATGGAATAGAAAAGTTTCTTTTTCTATAGTTTTCAAATGCTTTCATTGCCGTACAAGGGCACCTTTCGCTTTGTTCATTTTTATTCTTTTTTGTTCAAACAACATGATAATTGACAAAATTTTCTTAATATAGAGGTATGAAAATAAAGCAATTGCTATTCCTTCCCCTGCTGGCGCTGTCCTGCACCGGCCTGCAGCATAGCCAGGACCCCGTTCCGGGCTCCGAAGTCGTCATGATCGCCGACCGGCTTTCCAACCAGCGGGTGAACGCTTTCGCGGAAGATGCGGACGGCCATATCTGGATCGGCACCTTCCGCGGGCTCAACAAATACAGCATTCAGGAGTATCACCAGTATTTCTGCGCGGACGACACGCTGGGCCTGCCTGACAACCAGGTGACGGCCCTGTGCAGCAACAGCGCCGGCCAGCTCTGGGTCGGCACGGCCAACGGCGTTGCCCTGCGGACGGATGAGGGCAGGTTCCGCCGCATCGGCATGAAGGGCGACAACCGCAACGTCAGCGAGATCATCGAGGCCCGGGACGGACGGATGCTCTTCAACTGTTCCGGCCAGCTGTCCCGTTATGACGAGGCCACCGACTGCATCCTTCCGGTCATCCAGGACTACGGCGGCATGACCACCCTGGTCGGCAAGGACGGCCGCATCTGGACCACGACCATGACGGAGCTGCGCTGCTTCGATCCGACCGGCTTCTCCCCTGCCGGGATCTGGCCGACGCGCCATCCCGTCTACCATTCCGCCCTGGCCGCCTCCGGCGAAATCTGGCTCTCCGGCATGGGCGAGCTCAGCATCTTCGACCCCCGCTCAGAGAACTGGCAGCCCGTTCCCCCCGCCATCCGGCAGGAGAAACGGCTCGTCGGCGGCGACATCGACATCCTCTTCGTCAACGGCACGGACATCCTGCTCCACACCATCGCGGACGGCATGTTCTGCTACAACCAGACCAACGGCCGCCTGCTTCACCAGTCCGATCCGGGCTTCCCCTACGACATCCCCACCTTCGAATACCGCACGATTTTCCGCGACAGCCGGGGCAACCTCTGGTTTGGCTCCACCGACCAGGGCTACAGCGTCTCCTATGTCGACAAGGGCGGTTTCGACGGCAACCGCTACCTGACCGACCAGTTCCTGCACAAGTCGGTCGTCTCCGTCTGCGCGGACCGCGACAACCGCCTCTGGATCACCACCCTCAACGACGGCCTCTTCGTCTATGACCTGGACGCCAAGACCTTGCGGCAGATCGACATGAAACGCCTGGTCCCGGACAACAACATCGGCTACATCCGTTGTTCCGGACTCTTCTGCGACAAGCAGGGAGAGCTGTGGCTCATCCTGACTGAGAAATACCGCGTGCTCCGCTGCCGCTACGACGGGAAGCAGCTGCAGGTGGTGGACCGCATCGACATGGTCAACCCGCTCGCCGCGTCCCAGGACGACCTGGACCGCGTCTGGATCTCTTCCTATTCCCCGGAACTGGTCCGCTATGACAAGCAGACCCGCGCCGCGGATCATTTCCAGCTGCCGGGCGACAAATGGACCTACGCCCCCGCCATCATCCAGATTTCTCCGGGCCGCATGCTCGTCGCCTCCTTCGACAACCTGATCTGCGAGGTGTTCACCAATTCCGGCGAAGCCCGCTTCATTGAGACGCCCGACGAGGAATGGAAATATAACATCCGCCACGCCGTCATGAATCCCACCTCCCTGTTCCTGGACAGCGCCGGGGACGTCTGGCTGGGCACCGTCGGCAACGGACTGTTCCGCCACGACCACAGCCTCCGCCGCACCCGCCCGGTCGAAGGAGCCTTCTGCCCGGACATCTGTTCCATCGAGGAGGACCAGCAGGGCAACATCTGGATCAGCACCCAGAACGGGCTGTGCCGCTACGACCGCACGGTGGGAGACATCACGATCTTCACGGAGAACGACGGCATCGGAGGCAACCAGTTCTACAATGGCTCTTCCTGCGCCCTGCCGGACGGCACGCTCGTCTTCGGCGGCACCCACGGACTTACCTTCTTCAACCCGCTGGACATCCAGCGGAAATACGCCGGCAAGCTGGTTTTCGAGGACCTGAAGATCCACAACGAGCTCGTGCTCCCCTCGCCCGACGGCCCCATCGCCACGGAACTGACCCGGCTGCCGGACATCACCATACGCCACGAGCAGAACGGTTTCAGCATTTCGTATGCCGCCCTGGACTACGCCGAACATACCGGCACCCGTTACGAGTACATGATGGACGGCTTCGACGGCTACTGGATCGATGCCGGCACGGTGGGCGAGGCCTACTACGCCAACCTCCCGGCGGGGCACTACCGCTTCCGGGTCCGGATTGAGGATGAACCGGACAGCGAGCAGTCGCTGTCGGTGCGCGTCCTGCCGCCCTGGTACCGTACCTGGTGGGCCAGGATCCTGTTCTGGATCTTGGCAATCGGACTTCTGGCCTTCATTTGGCTGGTCTACCGCCGCATCAACCGCGTCCGCAAGGAAGCCGCCCGACATATCCGCGAGGTGCGCCGCGAGAAGGAGCAGACCGAGCGCGAGAAGGAAGAGGAACAGCGCCTCAACCGCACGCAGATGAACTATTTCGCCAATGTGGCGCACGAATTCCGCACCCCGCTCACGATGATTGCCGGGCCTGCGGAGCAGTTGGCCGCCTCGCCCGACATCCACGGGCAGGACCGCCAGCTGGTCGGCATCGTACAGCGGAACACCGCCTGGATGCTCTCGCTGGTGGGCCAGCTGCTCGACTTCAACCGCATCAACGACAAGAAACTGCAGCTGAAGGTCGCGGAGGGCGACATCGTTGCGCCGCTGAACGAGTGCGCCGACCTCTTCCGCTACAACGCCGAGTCCAAGGGCATCGAGTTCAACACCCACGGCCTCGAGGACGCCTTCACGATGTGGCGGGACGCCGACAAGGTGACTAAGATCACCATGAACCTGCTGTCCAACGCCATGAAATTCACGCCGCCGGGCGGCAAGGTGGCCCTTTCCTTCGACGTCCTCCCCCGCGAAGACGTCACGCGCGAATTCGCGCTCACGGAAGCCGACACCGACACGCAATATGCCCAGATCCGCGTCTCCGACACGGGCCGCGGCATCCCGGAGGACCAGATCGAAAAGATTTTCGAGCGCTTCAACCAGGCCGGGCGCGGCGACGCCGCAGGCACCGGCATCGGCCTCTTCTACTCCCGCGCCCTCGCGGAGCTGCACCACGGCTACATCCACGCCCGCAACCGCGACGGCGGCGGAGCCGAATTTACCTTCATCCTGCCGGTCAACGCGTCCTCCTACACGGATGACGAGCGCACCACGGACGATCCGCTGCGCCCGCGCATTCCGTTCGCCGAAACAGCCGCCCCCGCGCAGCCGATCCCGGACGATTCGGAGGAAAAGCGCCGCGTGGTCGTCGTGGACGACGATATCGACGTAGCAAACTACGTCAAGGTACTCCTCTCCCCATATTATCAGGTACTTGTGCACTTCGATGCCGAGTCTGCGCTGAAATCCCTCGAGGAGGAGGCGCCGGATCTCGTGATCAGCGACGTGGTGATGCCCGGCAAGAGCGGCTACGAGCTGTGCGAAGCCATCAAGGGCAACCTCCAGCTCAGCCACATCCCCGTAATCCTGGTCACGGCCAAGGTGGCCGTGGAGAGCCAGATCCAGGGCCTCGACAAGGGCGCGGACGCCTACGTGACCAAGCCCTTCAACCCGTCCTACCTGCTGGCGCTCGTAAAATCCCTGCTGGAGAACCGCGACAAGCTGCGCCAGCGGCTCGGTTCCGTGACCAGCACCGAAGACATCGAACCGGAAGCGCTGTCGCCGCGCGACAACGCTTTCATGAAGGAGCTTTATGACTTGATGGACAAGGAGTTGGCAAACCAGGAGCTGGACATCAACCGCATCACGGAAATGATGCGCATCTCCCGAACCAAGTTCTACTACAAGGTCAAGGGCCTGACGGGCGAGAATCCGGGCGTCTTCTTCAAGCGCTACAAGCTCAACCGCGCCGCCGACCTGCTCAAGGAGGGCAAGCACAACATGTCGGAGATCGCGTGGATGACAGGCTTCAACACCCTCTCCCACTTCTCCACCTCCTTCAAGAAACAGTTCGGCGTTCCGCCGTCGGAGTACGTTGGATAAGCGTTGTTGACATGAAGTGTTCAAAACTCCTGGCGGCTTTGCTGATGGTCCTCCCGGCGCTTCCGGCGATGGGCCAGGGCAGCGCGGAGGATTTCGTCTATATCCTGCCCAGCAAGGAAATTGCCGAGACGGGCGAGGATCTGTTCTTCAAGGCCTACCTGATGGACCGGCAGACCATGGCGCTGTCCGAACGTAGCCAGACGCTGTATCTGGAAATCCGAAGCGAGCGCGACAGCCTCGTCTGGAGCGAGAAATATCCCCTCATCGGCGGCCGGGGCGACGGCCACGTCTACATCGGCGAGAACTGGCCGCAGGGGGAATATTTCCTCGAAGGCTATACCAAATCTTCCTTTACCTCCGACACCACGGAGGCACTCCGCCCTCGCCGCATCCGCGTGGTGGACCGCGTGAGCCAGATGGAAGCCATCTCGGCGCAGGCCGTGCAGCAGGATTCCCTGCTCCGGGCCACCGGGAAGCACCGCTTTGACCTTTTCCCGGAAGGGGGCGACCTGGTCGAGGGCGTCACCTCGGTGGTGGCGTTCAAGGCCAGCTACGGCGGCGGCTACCCGGAGGACGTCTCCGGCAAGGTGCTGGAGGACGGCCACCAGATTGCCGACATCCGCTGCCTGCACGACGGGATGGGACAGTTTGTCGTCACCCCGCTGCGCGGGAAATCCTATCAGGTGCTGCTGGACGACGGCAGGACGTTCCCGTTCCCGGCGGTCAAGCCGGACGGTCTGTCCATGCGCGTGGCGCGCAACAATGCCTCCGGTATCGACGTCCTGGTCTCCGCGCCGGGTCGCAACGCCCGGGCATTCACCCTTCTGGCAAAGCTCCACGGAATGCCGTGCAGCGGCGCGCAGGGCACGGTTCGGGGCCAGAAACTGGTCCGGCTCCCGGCGGAGCTGTTTCCGGTCCAGGGCATCGTGGAACTGACTCTCGCGGACGGAGACGGCCGCCCGATCGCGGAGCGGCTGGTGTTCGTGAACCCGCAGCAGCGGCTGACCATTATGGCGGAGCCGAACCAGGAACGGTACGGCCTGCGCGAGCAGGGAAAAGTCCGCGTGCAGGTGACGGACGCCTCCGGCCAGCCCGTGCAGGCGGAGCTGGCGGTGAGCATCTTCGACAAAGCCTACCTCTACCAGCCAGGACACGAGAACATTCTGTCCCACGCCTACCTGTCCGAGCAGATCCGGGGGAACATCTTCAACCCGACCTACTATTTCGACGAACGAAATGCCGACCGCTTGCAGGCACTGGACCTGCTCCTGCTGACGCAGGGCTGGCGGCGCTATGTCTGGGACAATGAATAGAAGCGTAATACTTGCCTTGTTGCTGACCCTCGCCGCCCTACCGGCAACGGGTCAGGGCCGGCAGGTGCTGTCGGACGGGATCAGCGGGCGGGACCGAATCGAAAGGCTGCAGTTTATCCAGGCGATTTCGCCGCAAGGCGACACCTGTCTGGTAATGACCGACTCGCTGGGGCGCTTCGAGATCGCCCCGGGACAGATGGACGGGATACCGGGGAATGTCTACCTGAAGCCGCTGGTCAACAAGCCCAAGCCTAAACTCGTCATCGTCAATCCATTTGACAGCATCAAACTTTATCGCGCGGAACGGACGCGCTATCTGGTTCAGAATTATGCGTTTACTGACGATAAAGAGGAGACGTTCTACTATGATCCGAAGATAACCGTGCTGCAGGATGCCGTGGTCAAGGCCCAGGGACAAACGCCTGTCCGGGACAAAGTGACGGGCTATCTGGACAGTCTGGCCATCATGTCCGGCGGCGAATGGGTCTGCGAGTGCGATGCAGAGGGTGACGAAGGGTTTCTGAATGATTTTCGTGGCTATTCCCACCATCCTGAGGGCACCCCGATGGATTTGGACTATAGGGCAAGAGGAGGTAAACGTTTGCAACCAAAACGCGGGCATCATTATGCGATGATCAAAGCCGAGTACTTCGAGCTTGAATTCGGCGGACGTTGGGTTGTTACAGAACGCGTCAACAATTACGTATACAACGGCCCCGAAACTTCCGAAGAAGATTTGTTGGAGATAAACGGTATGTGGAAGGCGCAGGGCTATTACCCCAAGCGGGAGTTCTACCAGCCTGACGAGTTGGAGCTCAACTCCCCCACGCCCGATTATAGGAACCTGCTGCAGTGGCAGCCCGCCGTGCTGACCGACGAAAACGGCGTCGCCGAAATCCCCTTCGCCGCCTCCGACGTCAACACCGAATTCATCGGCCTCGTCGAGGCCATCGACGGCACCGGTCTGCTGGGTTGCCAGACCTTTACTTTCCGAATTATCAAACCATAAAAAATGCCCGATCAGGTCGGGCATAACAGACTAGAATTTCCGCAGGAGGACCGTGTCACCGGCTTCGAGCGGCGCGGAGCCGCGGAAGGCATTGTAGAGGCGGAGCTTGCCCAGCTGGATGCCGAACATCTGGGAGATGTCCCAGAGGGTCATGCCGTCGCGCTCCACTTCGTATTTCCCGTATCCGGGCTCGGCCTGGGGCTTCTTGCGCTCCAGGTAGACCACCGTGCCGGGCTGCAGGGCGATCGGCGCATCCAGGTCGTTGAAACGCAGCAGCTGCTTCACGGAGAAATGATAGTCGGCGGCCAGGGACGCCCAGGTCTCCCCCTCAATGGCGCGCACGTAGCGGACGTCGTTCATGGTAAAGACTTCCCGGGTCAGCGAGAGCGAAACGGTCTCTGCGGTGCCTGCAGGCTGCGTCTGGGCCGGTTCGAGCTCAGGTTGCGTGCGGGAAGGCTCTTCCGGGGCCGTCAGGGGCGGCGTGACGACGACCGGCTCCGTGGCCGGAGCTTCCTTCACCTTCGTCTCCTCGGAGGCCACCACCAGCAGCTCGAACGGAATCTCCTCCTCCGTCATCTCGTCGTAGCGATACAGCTCGAAATCTTCGATCAGGGTGATCAGCTTGGAAGCATAGTTCGGATCGGTGGCATAGCCGGCGCGGCGCAGGCCTTTCGCCCAGCCCTGATAGTCCGTGGGGTCGAGATTGAAAAGCGATTTGTAGCGCTCCCGGTTCCGCAGGAAATCCGAATGCGCGCGGTACGAATCCACCACGCTCGGATAGACGCGGAAGCAGTCGTCCGCACTGTCGTCATCCTGGTAGAACTTCTCCCCCGTCCAGTCGTTGTGGCATTTCATGCCGAAATGGTTGTTGGCCTGGGTGGCAAGCGGAGACAGGCCGGCGCCCGACTCCAGCAGCGCCTGCGCGAGCGTGATGCTCGCCGGCACGCCGGTGCGCAGCATTTCCTGCACCGCGAGCGGATAATACCGGTCGATATAGGCCTGGCGCGGGTTCTTGGCTGCGCCGAGGAAGAGCGCCGCCGTCACGAGAAGAAAGAGGATCCGTTTCATCAACGGCAAAGATACTAAAAATCGATTACATCGCCATCCTGCGCAGCCAGGGTGTCCGGGAAGACTTCCTGGCACTCCTGCAGGAGGGCGTCGAAATCCGAAATCCGGGAAGAATAGTGCCCGATGGCCAGGCGGCCGGCCCCTGCGTCGCGGGCGCACTCGGCGGCCTGCCGCGCGGTGGAATGCCAGCGGGCCACGGCCTTGTCCGCCATTTCCTGCGGGTAGGTGGCCTCGTGGTAGAGAAGGTCCACCCCGCGCACCCATTCCGCCTCCTCCGGGAAAGGAACGGTGTCGGAGCAGTAAGCATAGGATTTCGGGTGGTAGTCCGGATTCTCCTTCCGATGCCTTTCGGTTACGATCTCATCGAATCGGTAACCGTAGCATTCGATCTTGTGGCGGAGCGGGAAGGCGCTGACCGTCACGTGTTTGGACTTGTGGACAATCTGCGGCTCACGGCAGTCCACGGCCGTAAACTTGATCTCGTAGCCGTCCCATTCCCCGAAGAAACTCTTGTAGAAATTGAGGACGGAGCCCAGGGCCTGCGGCCCGTAGATGTAGAGCGGAGCCGTACGGCCGTACATCGTCATCGTGTTCAGCAGACCGAAGATGCCGAACAGATGGTCGCCGTGGATATGGGTAATGAAAATGGCCTCCACCTTCATGAATGAGAGGTGGGCGCGCCGCATCTGCTGCTGCGTGCCCTCCCCGCAATCCATGAGGAACAAGCGCCCGTGCACGGCGAGCATCTGGGCGCTTGGATTCCTATCAGAAATGGGCATGGCCGAAGCCGTGCCCATTATCGTGAGTGTGAAGTTCATCGGGTATTACTCGCCTTTCTCGAGCTTCTCCTTCAGAGCGGCCAGGGCGTCGATGTCGCCGAGCGTAGTCTTCTCGACATTGGCGTTGACCTTCTTGACAGCCTTCTTGGTGGTCTCGGCCTCGGTGGCGGCGGCGCGCTCCTTGACCTCCTGGTAGGTGCGCAGGTGGCTCACCAGGATGCGGCGGGTGGAGCGACGGAGCTCGATCACCTTGAACGGCAGGGTCTCGCCGGCGACGGCCTGCTTGCCGTCTTCCTTGACGAGCTCGCGGGTGAACGCGAAGCCTTCGGCGTCAGCACCGAGGGTGATGTTGGCACCCTTGTCGGTCAGGGAAGCGACGGTACCCTCGACGGTGGAGCCGACCGGGAACTTGGCCTCGATCTCGTCCCAAGGGTTCGGGACAAGCTGCTTGTGGCCAAGGCTGAGCTTGTGGTTCTGCTCGTCGAAGTCGAGAATCTGGACGTCGATCACATCGCCCGGGTTCACCACCTCGGACGGGTGCTTGATCTTGTTCCAGCTGAGGTCGCT
>Ga0310786_10012444_pt1 | contig 10533 bp, 3 predicted proteins | sample AusTroGonzalo_MG_FD_203881 | JGI IMG/M metagenome (GOLD analysis project Ga0310786, IMG submission 203881) | Bovine rumen microbial communities from tropical cattle in Woodstock, Queensland, Australia - Gonzalo_03 (v2) (version 2) | ecosystem: Host-associated > Mammals > Digestive system >... | reverse complement strand
ATTTCTGAACAAAACTGTATGGTGTGTAAATTGATTGTATGTTGGTCAAACTCAAATAGCACCGACAAGGTGTGCACTTATATACTCTACGCATTCTGGCAATACATCTTTAACTTCACCTGTTGCTGCTTTATTTCACAAGTTTCCAAAATCAATTCTATAAGATATATATTGTCATAATTCTACAGTTAGAGTATCTGTTGTCCAACCATTATTTTCTCGACCAGTATCTGTTCCTATCTTTTGGTATTTCTGTACATAAGGTGTTGGACTAGATGGAAGTAACTCACAATCAGAATCTCATGATGTAATTGCACAGTTTGTAGTTTCATCAAAATGAAATCATTCTTTTAATACTCAAGTCAAATATACTATTGCAGAATGATCTGGTGCTAAATCAAAATCATAATACTGTATATAATATTCATTATTTCATGTTATTCATCCTGTAAACGAGTAATTACTGATATTTTGGATACTACTTGTTTGATATTGGATTGCATTTGGCAATATATCCAAAATATATGCATTACGAGCTACTGCATTTCATGTATTAGTTAGCGTAATTTTATATGCTACTGTACTTCCAGCTGTCATATCTCAAGTAGTCAAAAGCTCTTTGTCTATGTTTAAGTATGGAGCTGCTGAAGGTGTAGTTGTCACACAATGTTCATGTGGTTGAATATTTGATCAAGAAACTGTTGCACAGTTTGTCAATGCATCAAATGTAAATCAGTCTTTAACTTTTCATGTCAAATATACTGTCGCTGTTCAATTTGCTTTTAATGTGATATTATAGTATTTAATGTATGTCCTTCCAGTATCTCAAGTTCGTATCGTTCTTGTATCAAAACTATATGTAGAATCTGGCACAATACTTATGCTACTTGTCATATATTGCAGTTCTTCTGGTAACAAATCATAAATAGTCACTCATGTAACTGCTGCTGATCAGGTATTTCTTGCTATAATCTTGTACACTACTAGTGATCCTGCTTCCATGGTTCATGTACTTATTTGTTCCTTCACTATTGATAAGGATCAGGTTCATGGTGTTGGCACAGTTCCTGTACATGCCAAATTACAATGTCCAGGTGTTCCATTTAAACTTCATTCGTCACAAGATTCGATTCCATTTAATTGTCCATCTCAACACCATTGTTGATTAGCATTACAAGATACTGTATTTCATCCAGTTATACAATTCCATGTAAATAATCTAGGTTCTCATGAATATGTAAAGTTTGTAATTGTTCAAACACTACACAAATTCATGTTTTGGTTTAACCAAGGAGTTGAATTTTGAGTATATTGAGTTTGTCAGTTATATTCGCTATTACATTGTGGTTGTTGATTTGGATCAGGCTCTAATTGACATGAGTTATTACATATCAACCCATTATTATCCCATCCTGAATGTGTTGGATCGTTTGGATCACATAGCTCTCAATTTCATCTTATTCAATCTCAACACCAATTCTGATTGGCTTGACATCATGTTGAACCTATTGTATTACTACATGTCCATGTATAATGTGCTGTATGTGTGAATCATTGCCATCGTCATGTGAAATTTGTTACTGTTCATTCTGTACACAATCCTGGTGTTCATGCATTTATCCATGCTTGGAATCATGACATATTTGTATAATGTGTTCAGTTATATGTACTATTACATAGTGGTGGCTCTACTGGCGGATTATTATTCTTTGTACAATTATCGTAACATCCTCCTACTCACCAATTACTATGATTTGGATCGTTTGGATCACATGCTTCATTATTTGTTACTTTTCAATCTCAACACCAATATTGATTTGCACGACAACCTGTTACTGTTTGATCTCAATTTGTACAATCCCAATCAAAATATCTTGAACGTCATGGAGTCCATGAAACAATAAAATTTATTACTGTTCAATTTGTACAAAGATCCATTTCCTGACTTAACCAATTTCCTGAATCGGGTGTATATTCATTTTTTCAGTTGTAGTTACTATTACATTGTAGATCTTGAGTAATTGCTTTACAAGTAATAGGATTACATGTCTGAGAATTCCATCCTGATGCATTTGGATCACATTCCTCTTCATAATATGTATAAGCACCACCACTATAATATTTACTTCAATTATAACCATTAATCAATCAGTCTCCACACCAGAATAATCTATAATTTAAACATTCTCATGTGTGTGTTAATGTTGGCGATGACCAATCCACTGTTACATTATCTGGACAATTTTCATAACCGTTACTTCCGTAATGTTTTTGTCAACCTGGATAACATATCCAAGGGTTATCCGCTCAATCATCCTTATGATACCATCTACTTGTCGTATGCTCATCTCAATTTGAATCTTCAAATGCATATCATACTGTATAATGGATTTGTACATCTAGTTCAGTTGAACTAGTTTTTATATATGTTGGTTTATTAAAAATACAACCATCTACATTGGTTAATATTTTAGCTCCATTTGGATCAAGAGTCGTACTTAATACAAAATTACTTACTCTACCCCAATTTGTACAACCTCATAAAATTGATGGATTTCTTCTCCATATTTGTACAGAAGAACCTCAAGATGAAATTAAAGAATTTGTATCGCTTCTATATATATCTCCTGGATATTTTGTTATCGAATTAGTTAAATAATAATTAACATCTTTTGATTCGCTGGCCCTACATTGAGATTGACTTGAAACAAAATTTTGAGATACTGCTGATACTATGGAGGTCATCCCAAATGTTATAATTCATAGAACTAATAATAATTTTTTCATGTTATTTTATTATATGGTAAATTTAGTTGTATGTTGTAAAAATATTATATTCAATCATCACCTCAAGTGTCAGGATCTCAATCATCAATAACTTCTGTTTCTACTCAATCTGTTGTTGGATCTGTTGTTACCACTTTGACTATATTTTTTATTATTTTATGGATATCTACCTTTACACTTACATCATTTTGATTAAGTGATTCTGTCTTTGTTAATGTCTGCCCATCTACTCAAACTTCTAATACATTGTCTTCAGGATTCGTGGTTTCCTCTGTATCTGTAGTTGTTTTTGTTTCTGTTAAAATAGTCATGCTTCACAATTTTACTCAAATTGATTCATTAGCACATTCTCATAGAAGATAGAATACATAATCAACTTCTATTTTAACTTTTTTAACTCAATTGTCAATATTAATTTCGATTTCTTCTCATTTCAATAATTGTAATAACTGCTCATCGGTAATTTCATTTCAAATTTTTTCACTAAAGGCATTCTTTAATGTATTTTTGTGAACTTCTGATTTCTCCAAATTCCTGAGGAACCATTCTTGCGTCTTTTGCAAATCATCTTTTTCTATATTATACAAAGATCAAAGATAATCTGTTCATCAAATTTCAGTCATTGAATATCAGTAAGCTTGCTGTAATTGATGTCACAATAATGTACGATCACTAGCGCTTACATGTCAACGTTTATAGAATGCTGTCATTCAAACAAGATTTGAGTCTGGTATCCTATTTACTTTACCATTTCACAAACTACTAATTAATTTATCTCTATAAGATTTTCCAGCCAATGGAAATTCTTTATCAGTTGTGGCATATCATTTCAATGATTCATAAGTTTTTCATCTTTTCCTTACTAAATTTTTAAGTCATTTTTTAGAATCTGTTCAGCTTACCAAAGAGAGCACCATCTTAAATCTATCTACTACATAGACTTTTTCATTATCATCATTTATTCCATTAATGATATTTTTTATTTCTGATAATTTCGAGTCTTTTGAGGTGTTTAATAAATTTTTAACAATATCAAATGCCTTATTGTAATCTTCATTCTTTATGAATTCATCATCTTTTGTGTCACAAGTTTCTTCCATAAATTTTACATAATCATTCCATTTTTCATCATCAATTTTTGATAAAGCATTTTCAATCGCTTTGAATAAACTTGTTGATCCATTCTCAGAAAGAATAGTATCAATTGTATTTTCTGTTGATTCAATGATAGGTTCTTGTGATTTAAACTCGAATCCAGGAACAGATTGAAAATGTTTTGCTGTATTATATTCTGCTATTGTTTCTTCATTTATTTTATTATTTTCACATCCATCAATTCACTTTCATCCAATCATCAAATATACTGCAAAATCATCAAAATATCTTCTAGTTGCTACTGAGAAATTTTCTAAATTATTTCATCATATTGTGAGGGTTTTTCCATCCTCACTAATAGCTACATTGCCTTTCTTATCAGGATTTACATAGATATTAAATAACTCATAAATATTATTCTTTTCATATTTTTTTAATACATCATCTTCAACTGATATTTCAATCTGTCATTTATCATTTGATGCTACTTTTATATTTGGAATAGAGTTTTCTGACAAGGACTCCATTATTGCTTTTCTTACATTTTCAAGACTATCTGTCCTTACACCCTCACCAAGAGGTTTAATAGATTCTCAGCTCTTTAATTGAGCATCCATGTATTCGTATTTTTCTTTGTCTGATAAATAAATCATATTCCATGCAGATATTGTAGCCTCCAATCAATATCAGTAACCAAAAGACCATCATTTGAATGCTCATTTAAAGTCACCTTTAAATAATTTTGTAAAATCTATACCAGCAGATACTCATGCTTGTCAAAATATTCACAATCTTGTCAACTTTGATTTTCCGTTTAATTCCCAAAGATTTTGACTTTTTACTTCTTCTACAATTCACTTAATTATAGAATCCAACAATATCTGTTTATGTTCTTGTTTTTTATTTGGATCAAATACTCAAAATGCATCCAATATTTTTGACACATTGTCTATACAATTATACATCTCTTGTTTGTTGTTTTCCATAAATTTTTTCAAATTTTTATCAGATTTCTCTGTAGATTGTAATATTTTATCGATAAATTCTGTGGCTTTTTTACTAAATCATTCTTTACTACTAAAATCTGGTTCATCAAATATTTGTTGTTGCAAGACATTTCAAAACTTACTTGAACTAACTTCAATACCTTTTTTGTAATCATCTTTCCATCATAATGCAGCTTCTATTCCTGCCGAGAGATGAAATCATGTTTTTCTTTCAATAACAGTTGTAGCTCCATCATCTCAGAAATCACTATCAAAATCTTCTGCTGGTTTTTCTCATATTGTAAATCATCATCACACATTAGCTCATAGTCTACCATAAAGCTCTGTTATTGGATTGACACCGTATATAGTAGACGTCTCAACTTTTGATCTATTAAGATCAACTGATCATGGGAAATTTACAATTGGTACGTCTATATGTATTCATAATCATCTTTCAAGTAAGCTATCTGTTATATCTCAGTTTTCATTTTTGATAGTTGTTCTATCCAAAGCTCCACAAAATGATATTCTTGGTCAAATTCATGCGTCATCTTTTCATCGATTTCGTTTAATTGTCCAGGCATCCAAGTCTTTATCTGTAAGTTTAACTCATACATTACTTCAGACTCCAGCCACTTTTACTATTGTTTGTAATATTCATCATTTATTTAACCGAATTGCCATATTTGAAAGTGTGTTTTCTTGTTCTTTATCGGATAAACCATCAAACCATTCTGCTAACTCTGGATTATCTTTTTTTTGCTTTCCGAACCAAGTATCTACATTATCTCTATTCGTACTTATTCTATCTATTGTTTCCATATCATTATCAATTACCACTTCTCTTCTACTGTGAGACACTATTTTTGATATATCTACACTAGGATTGTATGATAGTGTATTTATTGTTTGTTGATACAATACTATAATTTCTGGATGTGATATCATATAATTTCATAAATTTTCCATAGTATATCATCCTGAAAAATCTGCTTCAATATTTTCATAACGACCATCTCATACTGATTTTATCATAGAAACAACTCATTGAACCAAATCAGCAGTTTTCTCTCAATCTACAATTATTTTCTTTCATCATTCGACTGTAGTTTCTCATAATGAAACAAATATATCGTACATTGCTTGTTCACTTGTCCTTCCTTTATGTCTTAATCATTCACTTCATTCATCAACTTTTCAATTTCAACCGAAATCGGAAAGATATCTGAAAGGATCTTTTGGCATATTATTTTTGTTTATTTCAACATATTTTTTTACATCATGTAACTCTCTAATATCGTTAAATACCTTCATTTCGTTTATAAATTGTTGTAATTTATCTTTATCTACATTATTCAATATTTTCAAAAGCTCTTTCTTTTCATTTACAAACAACCTTGGATTTCTTCATAGTTGCTTCCTTGCTTCATCTGATATATGATCTTTTGTAAAGCTTCATTTGGCTACATCTGGATTATCTGACAAAATCTGTGCCAAAACATTTGCTATGTTATTTGGATTGATATGCAATCTCTGGAATGCTTGTATTAAATTATTATTATCTTTTCATTCCATATAATCAATTAATGCATCATAATCTGATGCCATAGCTTCAGGTGTCTCAACTTGTTCTCCACTTTCTGCAGTAGCATGACCATATTTATTCTTTTGCTCATCTTCAATATGCGTATCTGTTCATTGTGAAACTGTATCTTTTTTAGTTTCTACTTCTCATTCCCCAGAAAATTCAATTTTCTTAATTTTTGGCATATTATCCTCTAATTTATATTCGGGCTCACTTGATAATGTTAATCCAGAAAATTTAATCTTTTTATTGGATAAGGCCTCAAGAAAATCGTCTATTCATACTTCGTCACCATTGAAAAAAACCTTTCAATCTGTGGCAATAATATCTTTTGCTACTGATATTGCATTTTTTACTTCTTCTTTATTTTTTTTGTTTGCAATTATACCTAAATTACGGAAGAATTTTCCGTGTATTTCTGCTTTATTTTCCTCATAATTTTTTAACTTTTCAAAAGAAACTCCATACCCTGGTATTTGTTTAGCTTTAACCTCTTCTTCAAGGTTTAACAATTGCTGTACTGTATAGTCTTTTACTAACTCAAAACTTGTTGGGAGTATAATTTTTTCCTCCAACTCATTATCTTGTAATATATCTAACTCTTCAAGATGTTTGGCTAACCATTCGTTAAATTCTTTTTGAAGATCATCTTTAGTTAAATTAGGATCTTTTTTCTTGTCTTCTTGAATTTGATTTATAAATTTTTTAAAAGACTCGTCGATTTTTTTATCAAATTCAGCAAAATTAACTTTGCCTCCTTCAGCAGCTTCTATAGCTTTTTCATCCTTCAGATTTTTAGCATCTTTAATGTCTACAACATAATTTTTTTCTGCTTCATTACCCATTTTTAAATAAGTTAGTGTTAAAAAATTTGTAAAATATTAGATACACCCTAATTTTATTTACAAAAAGATATTTTGCAAAAAAGTGATATATTTTTACAAATTTATATAACCATTTTTATAATTTTGTGATATAGTATGTGTTTTTATACTAAAAATTATTTATTTTCTTGAAAAAAAACTTTATATTATTAAATAGTATTGTTGTCCCATAATGTTCTTCCATAATTATTAATTATTAATTATTTCGCCACAATAGTTTATTCGGTAGAACGCGCCCCTCGTAAGGGTGAAAGACGGGTTCGAATCCCGTTCGTGGCTAATTCCTTGCCACAGTAGTTCAGCCGGTAGAACACATCCATGGTAAGGATGCGACACGGGTTCGAGTCCCGTCTGAGGCTAAGTTAAAATTTGTGTGTAATGTGTCATTCTGAGCGAAGCGAAGAATATATGTATATATCTTTGTCTCTTTCAGGATGACATATTGTTTAAATTATTAATTTTTAATTTTTAATTCTTAATTATGTACATTCCAAGTGATGAAATCTTGAGAAAATATGCTGATGTGATGGTGAATTTTGCTTTACGAAATGGGAAATGAATTAAAGAATGAGATGTAGTTTTTGTTTATATCCCTGAATGTGCAAAGCCTTTTTTGATTCCGTTACAAGAAGTGATTTTGAAAGCATGATGACATCCTATATATAGATATTTACCAGATTGAATTGGTAAAAGTTTTTATGAAAATGCGAGTATGGATCAGTTGGAATTTATACCAAAAGCATATAGAGAATGAGAGATTGAATCAAAGACACATGCTTTGTCTATTATAGCTGAGACAGATTTGCATGAATTGGATGGGATAGATCCAGCAAAGATTATGACCAGGATAAAGGCAAATCGTCCATATAGAGAATTGACAAACAAAAAAGAGAGAGATTGAAAATTTTCTTGGACAGTTTGTATGTATTGAACTCCAGCGATGGCAAAAGAAGCAAATTTGAGTGAAGAAGAATATCGAGATCAGATAGTTAAAGCATGTTTTTTGGATGAAGAAGATCCAGTGCAAAAATGGAAAGAGATAAATGCGATGATTCAGCAAAAAAGGGATACTTTAAATGATATGAAAATACAGTATGTGCATGTAGTTTGACCGGATGAAGATTTGAAAGTAAAAATATGAAGTGATAGATCTTGGGCAGCTGGTAGTGGTTGCAATATACCATCTTTTGAGGTTTTTACATCTCCAGATTGTAGAGAGGTTGATGGATGGGTAAGATTTAATCAACCATTATATAGGTATGGAAATTTGATTGAATGAATAGAGTTGGAATTTAAAGATTGATTTGTGACAAATGCACATGCAAAGAAAAATGACAATATTCTCCAAGATATGATAAAGATTGATGGGATGAAACAAATTTGAGAGTTTAGTTTGACTGATGCTAGGACCTCTAAAATTACAAAATTTATGGCTGAAACTTTGTTTGATGAAAATGTAGGATGAGAATTTGGGAATACTCATATAGCATTGGGAATGTGATTTGATGAATGTTTCAATTGAGACAAATCAAAATTAGATGATTCTGAATTTAAAAAATCAATTTGATTAAATTCATCAGCTGAACATGTAGATATTATTTCTACAGCAAATAGGACTGTCACGGCAACATTGGAAAACTGAAGTGAAAAAATAATTTATGAAAATTGAATGTTCACAATCTAATAATATAGGTTGTATGCCGAATTTTTCGTCATATTTGATTTTATATACAAAATCGTTATACTGAAAGACATAGCGATTTTTTTACACATTAAAAATCACAATGGACCTGTGAAAACAGTTGAAAGTGGAATGAAAAAAAGTTTTGATTGTATGAAATCGATCGTATAAAAATATGGGAGACGAATTAATTCTACTTTGAACTATCAAATTATTATTGGAACAAGAAAAAGAAGTTTATGTTTCAGCGTATAATATTCCTTGGTTAAAAAGTTTTCTTTCTCAATTTATAGATGTAGAACAAGTAAATTTTTTAAGAGAAATACCTAAGTGAGTCAGATCTTTTTTTAGATTCATCACAGACAAAAGTAGTAGGACGCTGAAAAAATACAAAGACATTGATAGTATCATCATTTGATGAGGTGAAATTTTGACAGAAGAGACACCGAATTCATACCGATATTGGCTTGTCTCAATTCGACCTTGTTTGAGACAAAAAGAAAAGCCAAATATCTATCTGATGTGAGGTATCCAAGTACCTAAGCAAGAGAAAAACAAAAGATTGTTCAATTATTTGATGAAAAAAGTAGATTATGTATATGCCAGAGATTTAGAGAGTGTATATGAATTAAAAAAATATTGATTTGAAAATGCGGAATTTTTTATGGACACAAGCTATTTTGCTTATGATTGGAAATCAGTAAATGAGAAAAACATTAGACAGAAATATATCGTGGTAAATGTAAATAAAAATGGAGAGCAATTTTTGGATGATATTATTCACGATGTGCAGTATTATTTGGATGAATGATATAGGATTTTGTATGTACCAGTAGCAAAGTGAAAAACTGATCAATATAGCGATTCTTATTATTTCAAAAAAATAAAATCAGCTTGTAAAAAAGATGATAAATTTGAGATATTGGATTGGGAAGAAAATTTTTGAAAATTTGCAGAAAAATTAGCAAATGCAGAAGTAGTAATTAGTACCAGATTACATTTATTTTTGATAAGTAGTTTTTTGGGAGTAAGGACAAAAGTCTATCCATACCAAAAGAAAATTTTGAAAATGCAGGAAGTTTTGAGAAACGTGAATCAATTAATAATTAATAATGAATAATTAATTATTTATGGATTCTTTTTATTATTTATTATTCATTCTTAATCCTTAATTCTTAATTTTTAATTCTTAATTCCATCTCTCGTTCCGCGAATTAATGCTCATATTAAAGTTTTCCATTCTTTTACTGGAGCAAAACGAAGTATTTTTAGGATTAATCGTAATGGTTGTGCTAAAAATCCGAATGAGTAGAATTGCATTTTTTGTCGTTTTGTAGCATTTTTGCGAACAAATCGCATCCTGTGTCTCGCTTTACGATATGCTACAAATTCTGATCAAACTCGAGCATGTTCAAGTGGAGTTTTGTCCCTCTCCATATGATAAATTTCTAATTCACTGGATATGAAAATTGGATATCAAGCTTTGTGAATCCTATATGTAAATTCCAAATC
>Ga0310786_10012443_pt1 | contig 10533 bp, 10 predicted proteins | sample AusTroGonzalo_MG_FD_203881 | JGI IMG/M metagenome (GOLD analysis project Ga0310786, IMG submission 203881) | Bovine rumen microbial communities from tropical cattle in Woodstock, Queensland, Australia - Gonzalo_03 (v2) (version 2) | ecosystem: Host-associated > Mammals > Digestive system >... | reverse complement strand
AGGAAGCCGCCTCCGTGCCGATCTCCAGCATGATCGACATCGTCTTCCTCCTCATCATCTTCTTCATCGTGACCGCCACGCTTGACAAGGACATGCAGGACGAAAGCGTCCTCCTCGCCGACGCCCCGAACGGACGCCCCGTCGTCAAGCAGGACCCGCGCACCATCACCATCAATCTCCGCATGGACGGCTCCATGACCATCGGCGGCCGCGCCATGACCGGACCGCAGCTCACCGCCCTGCTGGAGGACGTGAAGCGCACCTCCCCAGACCCGCTTTCGATCCCCATCGTGATCCGCGGCGACCGCCAGGTGCAGTACTACTATGGCGCAAAGGTGCTGGACGCCATCAAGAAGACCGGGCTGTACAAAGTCAGCCTGGCGGGCATGCAGGAATAAGAGGAGGCGCACATGGCTAGAAAAGAAACCACCAAGCTCAATCCGCCCCCGGACGCCAGCTTCCCGCTCTCCAGCATGATCGACGTCGTCTTCCTGCTGCTCATCTTCTTCCTCGTGACCCAGAAACCCATCACCGAGGAAGTCATGATCAACGTGGAGCTGCCCGCGCCCGACATGTCCTCCGTCGCTGCCGACCCGCTGATCCCCATCACCATCGACGTCGACAAGTATTCGCGCGACAACATCGACGAGATCGACGCGCGCCTGGCCGCGCTGAGCGACCGCGACGATCCGAACGAGGTCCTGAAGGACGAACGCCTGTATTATTCGTTCAACGGCTCCGCCCCGATGGAGGTCTCCAAGCTCCGCGAACGCCTCGCCGCCGTCGCGAAGGCCGACGCAAACTCCACCATCATCATCAAATGCGACCCCAACGTGAAGTACCGCAAGCTCATCCGCGTGCTCGACCTCTGCAGCGAACTCGGATTGAACTCCCGCCAGCTCGTCGACAAGGTCATGCCGTTCATCCCCGATCCACCGCCCCAGCGCGGCCGCAGATGAGCTGATGAAAACAGTTTAACCATTCACTCTCTTTGATACCCCAACCCCCCGAAAGGACACTCACCATGGAACTGAAAGGCAGCAAGACCGAAAAGAACCTCGCATTCGCGTTCGCGGGCGAATCCCAGGCTCGCAACAAATACACCTACTTCGCCAGCAAGGCCAAGAAGGAAGGCTTCGAGCAGATCGCCGCGTTCTTCCTGGAAACCGCGGACAATGAGAAGGAACACGCCAAGCTCTGGTTCAAGCACCTCGGCGGCATCAACTCCACCCTCGAAAATCTGAAGGCCGCCGCCGACGGCGAACACGAGGAATGGACCGACATGTACAAACGTTTCGCCGAAGAGGCCCGCGCCGAAGGGTTCGACGCCATCGCCGCTCAGTTCGAGGGCGTCGCCGCCATCGAGAAGCGCCATGAGGAACGCTACCGCAAGCTCGCCGCCAACATCGAAACCGGCGAAATTTGGGTCCGCACCGGCGAAAACCGCTGGGAATGCCGCAACTGCGGCCATGTCTACATCGGCGCCACCCCGCCGGAAGTCTGCCCCGTCTGCAACCATCCGCGGGCTTATTTCCAGATCGAAGCGGACAACTATTGAGGAGGCAAAGTCTCCACTGAGATAGTGCCTGGCTTCGCTCAGGCACAAGAATAAACACTTGACCGGAGCCTCCACTTGCAATGGCGGCTCCGTTTTTCCCATATTCATTTTTTGGAAGAGGAAGCTGCATGGACCGCATACGGATACACGGCACGGACCTGGACGTCTCGCAAATCTGCTTCGGACAGGTCAGACTCGGCCTCAGGCCGGACGAAACGGAGGGAATGCGCCTGATCGACGTTTTCGCCTCGCTCGGCGGGAATTTCATCGACACGGCGTCCGTCTACTCGGACTGGGTGCCCGGCGAACTCCACCGCAGCGAACGCGTCCTCGGCGACTATTTCCGCAGCCGCGGCAACCGCGACCAGTTCGTCGTGTGCACGAAGGGCTGCCACTACGACCTCGCGACAAAGGCCGACCGCGTGACGCCCGCCGACTTCATGGCCGACCTTGAGAGCTCTCTCAAGATGCTCCGCACCGACCGCATCGACATGTATCTCTTCCACCGTGACGACATGAGGATGCCCGTCGCATCCCTGCTTGAAGTCTGCGAAAAGGCAAAGGCCGAAGGAAAGATCCGCTATTACGGCGCGTCCAACTGGCGTGTCCAGCGCCTTACCGCCGCAGACAAAGCCGCGCAGGAACGCGGATTCGAGGGGTTCCGCGTAAACCAGCTCACCACCCATCCGGCAGTCGGACTCACCGCCCCGCTACCCGACGATACCATGACCATGTGGAACCGCAACTACGCGGGCTACCACCGCGCGACCGGGATGACCGTCATGGGGTCCTCCTCGCTCGCGGAGGGCTTCTTCGCCGCACCCGACGACGAACGGTTCGCCGGGACCATGTACGACACCGGCGCGGCGCGCCTGCTGGCGAAAAAGGTCCTCGCCCTCTCGCAGGAAACCGGCCTGACGCCCGCACAGATCTGCATCCGGTTCCAGACGGATTACCCCGGGATCCAGATGATCCCGACCTTCTCCGCCTCCTCGGAAAAGAACCTCCGCGAAATCTGTGCCTCCTTCGACAAACCGTTCCCGGAAGACGCGCTCTTCCGCTTCTGACCCCCTCTCCTCCGTGCGGGATTTCTTTTGCAGCGGGAAAATTGCTTTTTCGCGAAAACGATGTATATTATATTTACCGAATTCTGATCCTGTCCAACCCAAAAAGGTATGCCCCGCATGCTTTTCTTTTATAATCTTTTCTTCCCGCTGGTATTCCTGTTCTATCTGCCCGGCCTGATCGTAAAATACATCCGGCGGCCAGGCTACAAGGAAACGTACCTCGAACGTTTCGGCATCTTCGGCGCGGAGCGCCGCCGCGAGCTGAAGGAATGGCGCGGCGCGACCTGGCTTCATGCCGTAAGCGTGGGCGAGACCAACCTCACGCTGCCTCTGCTGAAGGCATGGGCGGTGGCGGATCCGGACCGCAAGTTCATTCTGAGCACCACGACCACCACGGCGCAGGAGATCGCGCGGAACAAGACCGATCCAGCTCGCGTGAAAGTCATCTTCTGCCCGATCGACTGGTGTTTCTTCGTGTGGTCGGCCATGCGCCTGATCCGCCCCTCGAAACTCGTGATCTTCGAGACCGAACTCTGGCCGCAGCTGATCTCGTCGGCGAAACGTTCCGGCGCGAAGCTCATGCTCGCCAACACGCGCATCTCCGACCATTCGTTCCGCGGATACCGCCGGTTCCGGTTCGTGATCGCGCCCATGCTCCGCAAGTTCGACCACATCTGCGCACAGACGGAACTCGACCGTGAACGCCTGCTTGCGATTGCACCCGGCATCGACGCCCGTATCTCCGTGTGCGGCAACATCAAGTTCGATCAGGCGCCGCCCGCCGGCGAGGGCGTGGATTTCCCCGCCATCTTCGGCGAACAGGACATCACGGTCCTGCTGGCGGCCTCCACGCACAGCCCGGAGGAACCGCTCATCCTCGACACGTTCATGGCCCTGCAGAAGGAATTCCCGAACCTGCGGCTCGTGCTCGTGCCGCGCCATGCCGAACGCGGCAACGACATCGAAAAGATGATCCGCGACCGCGGGCTGCGCTACCACCGCCGGAGCAACGACACGGGCGACAAACAGGGGTTCGACGTGCTGCTGGCGGACACGACCGGCGAGCTCGCACGCCTCATCAAGGGTGCGGATCTCGTCATCATGGGCAAGACTCTGGCCGGAAATAACGAAGGACAGAATATCATCGAGCCCGCGTTGATGGGAAAGCCCGTAGTCTGCGGCCGCCAGCTGAAGAACTTCCGGCAGGCACTGGACGTCCTGGTGAAGGGCGACGCCGTCCTGCGCGTGATGAAGGACAGCGAGCTCGCCGATGCCCTCCGCAGCCTGCTCGCCGATCCCCAGAAACGCCGCGAACTCGGCGAACGTGCCCGCAACGTCATGCTGAAAAGCCGCGGTGCACTCGAAAAAGTTCTTGCCGCTGTTCAAAAGTGACTTGGGTGCCGCATCCCCCGGCGGCAAACCGGAGTTCGATCCCGGCGGAAACATCTTCGCACGGCGTTTTTTTCGTCATCTCCGCCGTCACTGCTTGACAAATCCCTCCTGCGCGTGTATATTATAACTTGCATTTTTTAACAGACACATTGCAGTCATTCGGGGTTTGGTGAAAGGGCACGTCTCTTCATTTGCCCGGATGGATTTTCAGCAGCTGGACAAAAAGCCAATGCAGAAAGATTTGAGTGTGGCTACCTGAAGGTAACCACCGAAAATCTTGCCAATTGGACTTTGCCTGGATGCGAAAAGCCGCCGGAACCAATGAATAGAGGTACCCGAAAGTCCAGACCGGCGGTGAAAGTCCGCGAACCGGCGCAAGCCGGCCGACGTGGTGGAATTCCACGACCGACGGTGAACGGACCGCAAGGCACGCGAAAACAGCGTGTCCGGCGGCGAGGCAGTCCGGAAGAGAGAATCATTGCAGCGTCAGGCATGTTCTTTAGGCGAAGATCCCGATACCGCAGAACAACTTACGAGGTCAATCGAGAATGGACAGCAGGTTCGACACCGTGGAAAGCGTCCTGGAGGACGTGCGCACAGGCCGGCTCGTGATCGTCACGGACGACGAGAAACGCGAGAACGAAGGCGATCTGGTTTGCGCTGCGGAAAAGATCACGCCGGAACACGTGAATTTCATGATCACCCACGCGCGCGGACTCGTGTGCGCCCCGATCACCGAGGAGAGGGCGAAGGAACTCGGCATCTACCGTGCGCCCTCCACCGACCATTTCAAGACGGCGTTTACCGAAAGCGTCGACGTACTCACCGGGACCACCGGCATCAGCGCGTCCGACCGCGCGGCAACCATCAAGGCCCTGCTTGACCCGGCAGCGAAACGCGAGGACTTCGGCATCCCCGGGCATGTGTTCCCCATCGCGGCACGTCCCGGCGGCGTGCTCCAGCGCACCGGCCATACGGAGGCATCCGTGGATCTGGCGCGTCTGGCGGGACTCCAGCCGGCGGCGGTGATCTGCGAGATCACAAAGGACGACGGCACGATGGCGCGCCTGGACGACCTCGTGGCGTTCAAGGAGAAATTCGGCCTGAAGCTCTGCTCCATCGCCTCGCTCATCGAATACCGCCGCAAGAAGGAAAAACTCGTGGAAGAGGAACTCTGCGTGAAGCTCCCGACCGCGTACGGCGACTTCATGCTCCACATGTTCCGGTCCAAGCTCGACGGCGCGTGCCATCTGGCGCTGACCCACGGCGACGTCGCCGCAGCGAAGTCCGTACTCGTCCGCATGCACAGCGAGTGCCTCACGGGCGACGTCTTCGGCTCCATGCGCTGCGACTGCGGCGACCAGCTCCACACCGCCATGCGCATGATCGCGAAGGAGGGCGCGGGCGTGCTGGTCTATCTCCGTCAGGAAGGACGCGGCATCGGCCTGGCGAACAAGCTCCGCGCATACAAGCTCCAGGAGGAGGGCTGCGACACCGTCGAGGCCAACATCCGCCTCGGTTTCCCGCCCGATCTCCGCGAATACGGGATCGGCGCGCAGATCCTGCTCGACCTGGGCGTGAAGCACCTGCGCCTGCTCACGAACAACCCGATGAAAGTGGTCGGCATCGACGGCTACGGGCTCGTCATCGACGAACGCGTGCCCATCGTAATCGAACCGGGCGAATACAACAAACACTACCTGGACACGAAACGCGAAAAAATGGGGCACCTGATCTGACCGCCCCGCAAACCGAAACCGAACTGAAATCACAACAAAAAATCAACATACATCAGGAGAAACCATCATGGCAAAAGACGAACTCACCGTACTGGAAGGCAACCTCAACGCCACCGGCCTCAAGATCGCCGTCGTGTGTGCACGCTTCAACGAATTCTTCGTCTCCAAGCTCTTCAGCGGCGCGGTCGACGCGATCGTCCGCCACGGCGGCAGCCGCGCGAACATCACCCAGGCTTGGGTCCCGGGCTCCTTCGAGCTCCCGTTTGCGGTCTCCAAGCTCGCGAAAAGCGGCGATTACGACGCCGTGATCGCGCTCGGCGTGGTCATCCAGGGCGCAACCGCCCACGCCTCCACCATCTACAGCCAGGTCTCGAAATCCCTCGCCCAGATCGGCATGGAGTCCGGCGTCCCGGTCATCTACGGCGTCGTCACGGTCGAAAATATCGAGCAGGCCATCGAACGCTCCGGCACCAAGGCGGGCAACCGCGGCGCAGATGCGGCGGTCGCCGCGATCGAAATGGCGAACCTGAACAAGAAACTCTGATCCGCCGTCCCCTTCCCTTTTCTTCAGAATCCAGCCTTTTTCCCGAATTGCTATGAACACAGAATCTGATTTTGAACACGAAGCCGGAGACGCCGTGCCGGAAAAGCATGCTCCGACCGGAAAAAACGCGCACCAGCCGCATTTCGAACCGCACCAGCATTTCAAGCGCCTCGGCCGCGAACTGGCGATGCAGTACCTTTTTGAATGCGATATCCGGGACAGCGTGACCGAGCCGAACACCATGGAGGATTTCTGGGCGCAGGCTGAAGAGTCCGGCGAGTTCACGGATGCCCGCGTCTTCCGTCGTGCCAAAGCCTATGCGGAAACACTGATCGTCAACGTGCAGGCCAATGACGACATCATCACGGATTACCTCGGCAAATTCTCCGAAAAGTGGGACGTCGACCGCATGTCCGCCGTGGACCGCAACATTATGAAAGTGGCCGTGGCCGAGATGCTGTACTGCCCGGACATCCCGCACGTGGTGAGCATCGACGAGGCGATCGAGATCGCGAAGGATTTCAGCGACGAAAAATCCGGCGTCTTCATCAACGGCATCCTGAACGGCATCAAGAACGAGATCGAAAAGAACCCCGCTGGCGGCAGAACGGAGTAACGGAGCATGTTTTCCATCTTTTCCAAATTCAAAAACGGCCTCCAGAAGACTGCGGTCGCCGTCAACCGCAAGATTTCCGGGCTTTTCACGGGAAACAAGGTGTGGACCGAGGAAGATTTCGCCGAACTGGAAAAGACCCTGATCGGCACTGACCTCGGCATGTCCGCCTCGCGCACCATCGTGCAGAACATCCGTGAGCGCTACAAGCTCGGCGAACTCAAATCCTCCGATGATATCTCCCGCGTGGCCGCAGCCGAGCTCAAGAAGATTCTTTCCGAGGGCGCGCGAAAAATGCGGAAGAACCCGGACGGCTTGACCGTGCTGCTCTTCGTCGGTGTAAACGGCAGCGGTAAGACCACCACCATCGGCAAGCTCGCCGCCGCACTCACACAGGACGGAAACCGCGTCATGCTCGGCGCGTGCGACACCTTCCGCGCCGCCGCCGTCGAACAGCTCACGCTGTGGGCCGAACGCACCGGCAGCCAGATCGTCGCCGCGAAACAGGGCGCGGACCCCGCGTCCGTGGCGTTCGACGCCGTGAAGTCCGCCGTCGCGAAGGGCGCGGACTACCTGCTCATCGACACCGCCGGACGCCAGCAGAACCGCAAGAACCTGATGGACGAGCTGGCGAAGGTCACGCGCATCATCAACAAGGTCCTGCCCGGCGCTCCGCACGAGACCATCCTCACCATCGACGCCAGCCACGGCAGCAACTCCATCTTGCAGGCACGCGAGTTCGCCTCCATCTCCGGCGCATCCGCCATGGTCCTCACAAAAATGGACGGCACCGGGAAAGGCGGCGCCGCATGCGCCGCTCAGCGCGAATTCGGACTGCCCATCCTCTTCGTCGGTCTCGGCGAACAGCCGGACGACCTGCAGGTCTTCGACCCGGAGACCTATGCGAACGCGATCTTCCCGCCGGACGCCGGCGCCGGGACGGAATTCGAATCCTAACATTCAAGCCGGAACCATACGGAGTCATCCACCATGCACTTATCCGTCAAACATTCGCAGATCAACGGCGAAACCGCCGTCCCGGGATCCAAGTCCCATACCATCCGGGCTCTCGCCATCGCGTCCCTCGCGAAAGGCTCCTCCGTCATCAAGGCCCCGCTCGTCTCCGACGACACACTCTCCTGCCTCTCCGCTGCATGCGCCCTCGGGGCATGGGTCCGCCGCGGCGACGATTCCATGTGGCAGGTCATCGGGACCGGCGGCCGCATGATCGAACCGGCGCGACCGCTGGACATGGGGAACTCCGGCACTGGGCTTCGCATCTTCAGCGCGCTGGCGGCCCTCTCCTCCTCGCCGATCTCGTTCGGCGGCGACGAGTCCCTGCAGAAACGCCCGATGGAACCGCTGCTGGCCGCACTGAACGACCTCGGGGCAAAGACGGAATCCAACGGCGGGCACTGCCCCCTGACTGTCACCGGCCCGATCCGTGGCGGCGAAACCTCCGTCGACGGCACCTCCTCCCAGTATCTCTCCGCGCTCCTGCTCGCCGCTCCCCTCGCCGACGGCGACACCATCCTGAACGTCCCGTTCCTGAATGAGGTCCCGTACGTCGAAATGACGCTCGCCTGGCTGAAGCGCCAGAATATCAACCTGAAATACAATAAAAACCTCACCCGCTTCCACGTGGTCGGCGGACAGCAGTTCAAGCCGTTCAACGAGACCATCCCCGGCGACTTCTCCACCGCGGCCTTCCCGCTCGCGGCGGCGATCGTGACCGGCGGCGGGATCCTGATCCGCAACCTCGATTTCAGCGATCCGCAGGGTGACAAGGCATTCGTCGAACTCGTCGGACGCATGGGCGCGAACATCGAGACCGGACCCGGATTTGCCCGCGTGAAACCCGGCCCGGTAAAACTCCATGCCGCGGAACTCGACCTGAACTCCACTCCCGACCTTCTGCCGATCCTGTCCGTCGTGGCCGCCTGCGCCGACGGCATCACCGTGCTGAAGAACGTGGCGCAGGCCCGTCTGAAGGAGACCGATCGCATTGCGGTCATGGCGCACGAGCTCACGAAGATGGGGATCCAGGTGGAGGAATTCGAAGACGGCATGGCGGTCACTGGCGGCAAACTGAGGCCCGCCCATGTCGACAGTTTCCGCGACCATCGCGTGGCGATGTCGCTCGCCATCGCCGGCATGACCTGCGGCGCGAACGAGGAAGAACCGACCTTGATCGATTCCGCGGAGTCCATTGCTGTCACCTATCCGAACTTCGTCGACGATTTCACCAGACTCGGCGCGGGATTCCACCTCGTCTGATCCGGATCCGCCAACGTCACACGATTTCGCTGATGCGGGTGCGGGGATCCACGACCCGAACCCGCAGCAAGTCATGGCAATCCATGACAACATGCCATTTCTTCTGAAAAAGACCAGGATGACGATCGGTATCCCGATGCTTTGTCTTCTCATGGGCAAACCATGATTGTCCAATTGTATTTATCGTGACAAACTGTTTTCTCTGCTCTTGATTCCTGCAGAAGCAACACTCTATCCCCTGCAATCCATGATGGATACGGACCCTTGTTTTTCGGGGAACAGGGGGCTTGAATTTATGGTGACAGGGTTGTTTTGTCCACATCTTTTTCGCCCCCTGCAGTCCGTATTTATCTGCCGGATGGAAGGTTTTTGTCTTATTTTTTGCAAAAAATGATTGTTTCGATTTGTAATAATATTTGACAGAGTGTATATTATTGTATACCTACAAAAACACACCCTGTCAACCCGGAGTTCTCATCATGGCTAATTCCGAACCCGCAGTCCTCAGAAAAGCTGTTTCCAGGCTCTACGATGCCTTTCGCGAGGCTGCCGAAACAATCGGCAGCATATCCTCCATCGACGTCAGCGTCCGCCAGCATCAGACGATGTCCCTGGTATGCCGCCTGACCGAGGAAAAGCCGAACGGCGTCACCCTGAAGGAACTCGCGGAAGCCATGAAACTCGCCCCGGCTACCGTGTCCGAACTGGTCGAATCACTCGTGAAAAAGGATTTCCTCCAGCGGGTACAGAACCCGGAAGACCGCCGTGCCGTGCAGATCACGCTCACCGAACACGGACAGACTCTGCTGGACAAATGCATCAAGTGCGTCGACGGCCTATGCGAGAAACTCCTCGCCGGACTTCCCGCAAACGAACGCACCACCATGCTTTCCGCATTATCCAAGATAACGGAAAAAATCTGATTTCAAACGTTTTCCCGCGTTTCTTCCGCCCGGTACGGACTGGTCCGCTGCCGGGCTTCCTTTTTGCCGAAAAACCTCAAAGCCCCCGACTTTTATGCGGGGCGACCAGGTTTTCTGCTTGACAATCGCTTTTTTTATAGTATATTATAGTTTCCCCGCTTTTTTATCAAAACCATTTTGGACAACGAAAGATGGAAAACAAACTTCAGCAAATCGGCAATCGCATTCGCGACATCCGTCAGATCAGGGAAATCTCCGAAGAGGAAATGGCCAAGGTCACGGGCGTCACCGTAGAAGAATACCGGAAGCATGAAGACGGCCTCGTCGAAAGTCCGTTCGCCTTCCTTTACCTCTGCGCGGAGAGATTCGGTGTCGATGTCGGTGTACTTGTGAGCGGCGAGTCGCCCAAGCTTTCGTTGT
>Ga0310786_10012441_pt1 | contig 10534 bp, 6 predicted proteins | sample AusTroGonzalo_MG_FD_203881 | JGI IMG/M metagenome (GOLD analysis project Ga0310786, IMG submission 203881) | Bovine rumen microbial communities from tropical cattle in Woodstock, Queensland, Australia - Gonzalo_03 (v2) (version 2) | ecosystem: Host-associated > Mammals > Digestive system >... | reverse complement strand
TCTTGGAATGGAATAGGATTCTCCGTGCGGCAGGAACATCGGAAAGAAGAATCCCATCTTTAGCTTCTTGCCGTTCGAATCGTATTCGATCTGGATATCCTTCGCGCCCGCCGAAGGATCTTCCGAGGCAAGATAGAAACCCTCCTTGCCGTCGTTGAGCGTCGCCCACTGCATCGTGGCGATCTTGGAGGGGTACGGCAGCGGCACGGCACGGCTTCCGGTCGCGGCGTCCCACTTGCTCGTGAACGGCACGAACACGCCCTTCGCTCTCTCCGTCCACATGTCCACGCCCTTCTGCTTGACGCCATGCACCGGCCAGTTGCGGATGCGCCGCCCGTACACGTGCGGAAGATAGAGCGCGGACTTCCCTGGCGTCACTTCGATTGGTTCCGCCATGACCTCGAGGCCCAGCACGATTGCGTTCTTCTCGCGGTTGACGATGTTTCCGCTCCATGCGCCGTCCTTCTCCACGACCGACACATCGATCGCATACTTCCGCCCATCGGCGGCGGACACGACGTTCGTCGCGCCGTCCTTTTCGACCGTCAGTGCCCACTCAACCGCACGACAAGACTGTGCCGCAGCACAGACGATTGAGACTGCCACGATTCCGTACTTCAAACTTTGCATGAACGTCCTACCTCAATATGATCCTTATTCCGGCCTTGTTCAGGACCGCTTTGACCGTCTTCATCCCGGACCCTGCATCCGTTAGGGCCATGCCGACGGTACATCCCTTGGGCCGCGGCGAGAACCGGATCGCCGTCGCCAGCGCATCTGCGTCTGCCGCCGGCACCGTGAACAGCGCGACTTCCGCATTGCCCGCCGCGCCCATCGCGAAATGGCGGATGTCCACGTTGAGTGTTCCGGCGGCCGTCACCGCCGCTTCATTGTAAAGGCCGTACTGGACGAGATCCGCGTCCGTCGCATCGCAGTCGCGCACGTATGCCGTGCCGTCCGCAAATGAAATCGGGATGCCGTCGAACGCACGCGCGGCGTCGGCGCGGAGTCCGCCTTCCGCAATGTTCAACGCCGCGCCCGCGCCCGCCAATGCCGAGCCTCCAAATGCCAGTGCGCCACCGCCGTTTTTCGTCAGGGTCCCCGTCACGGAGAACGCATCCGTAATGGTTAGAACGTTCGTGGTCGCCACGGATATCGATGTGCCGATCCGTGACACGAGTTTGCCGACCTTCACCTCTGTACCATTTGGCGCAATCGTATCGACATGCGAATAGGCGGTGTCGAGGCGAATGGTCCCCGGCAGGACAGAACCGCCCAGCCGCGCCGTGAAGTTCGTGCCGACAATGATCGTACCGAAGTATTCTGAAAGATCGCCAAGGAATTCTACATAGTTGGACACCTCACCCGGCGCCTTGCCTATATTTCCGCGCAGTTCAAACGCACGGGTAGAGCCACCGGTAATCTTCTGGGAGCTTATCCACGTCTGCCCATCATTGCCGCCATAGAATGCGAAAGGCCACTGATCAGTCAAGTGCGAAAGTATTTCCATGCCGCCAGCAATATAGTAATTACCGCCGCTTCCCCCAGACGTGAACATGCTGCTGATGGCACTATTGCCGCCCTTCACTCTCAAATCGGGAATGGTTATCCTGCCCGATGAGAAACGAAACGCTGTACGCTCTATCGTTAGCGACCTTCCCGCGAACACCGAATTGGTGGTGATGTAGATGCCCTTGTTGTACCCATAGTAGTTGGTGTCGGAGTGTGGCATCCTGTTGTCCGACCATGCTGCGGGAAGGTCAAAAAGGTTCGTCCACTGACCGCCGGCCTTCGTGCCTCCTTCAATCTGCGTGACATAACCCGTTGTTTCATCAAACACGGTTGGTTCAAGCGATTCAGCATAAAGCGTCTGGACGCCGTTCTCCACGACAACCGTAAACCGTGTGCCATCGCCTGTGAACGATCTCGCGTCAAGAGTTCCACAGTTTGTCGGCAACACGAGCAACGCACGCGGGAATGACGCGCAGCCAGAAGCCTCGATCGCTATTGTTCCGGAGGCGGAGAAACCGTTTCCGACCGTTATGGTTCCACCATTTGAAAAGTCCAAAAACGCTCCATCCATGAGCGATAGCGTGCCGATCGCGACGGGACCAACCGGGTTCAGGCACCCGCCATTTGCAACCACTACTGTACCTGGCAGGTCGGATACAAGCTTCAGACAGCTGTTCGTCCGCACCTCGAACGTGCCATAGTATTCATCGGCATCATCCAGTTCGACATACTGCGTGTCAAAAGAGACGAACTCCCTGGCAGTGGAGTACTTCTCAGACTGCGATGAATATACGTATGCAGAAGAATTGCCCTTGAGCGCAGATTCAACCTTGAAATGCGACGGGCTTTTGCCTATATCGAACAATGATGGCTTCGACGCATCTCCAAGTATCGTGAGGTTTCCCTGAATCGTAAGGCTTAACTTACCGCCATTCATGGTCATCAGGTAGCCGCCTTTTTCAAGGTACAAGTCTTTGACATCAATCGTCGAAGTCGCAAGGGTGATGAGCCTGTAACCAATAACCAACGAATCGCCTGGAAACTTGAACGTCCCGTTTGTGATTTTCGGCGTGCAAAGCTGCTTGTTTGCGGCGCAGTAGTAGTTGGTTCCAGGATGCGGATCAAGCCCGTCCGACCATCCGTAGGCGGATGCTTTGACGATGTTCGTCATGAACGTGCTTTCGCTGTTGAGGCCGGAATTATGGTCCAGCAACGTCACATACCCACCCGCCGCATCGTAGGCGGCAAACGCCGGATGCAACGACAATCCTGCGACGGCAAGAGACGCCAAGACGACAAACGATTTTTTTTTCATTGCGATTTTCCCCTTTTCTGCATCTTCCTGATGATGTGAAACGGGCGTATTATCTCACATCACCCCGAGAACCGCAAGGCGAAAGTGTATGGATTCAAACAAAAGAAACGTCAGATTTCAGACAAACGTTTTTTGTCCCAGATGCGTTTACGATCTTGCAAGGGGGGTGCACTATTCTCCGCTAGTCACCTGCGCTGTCGCATTGCCATCAGATCAGCGGCAGAATAATTCTCGTGAACTCTGCATAGGCCCTCTGAGGATCGAACAATACTCCGCTGCGCAAGAGCGGTTCTACGTCTCCAAGATAATCATTCAGCATCATCTTCTCGGCCATATTCGCGGAAAACTGATTCGCCGTTGGGACCTCGCCACCCCTGAATCGCATGTATTCGCGCCATACCCGCACAATCGTGGGCGCGTCAACGCGCGGCAAAGCAAGATTAAGATCGAACAAATCGCGACCCTTTTTCCTCTGATAGAGTGCACGAAGTTTCGTGCCCATCAGCTCGTCCAAGGAATATGTCTTTAGCTTGCACGAACCCGAATACCAACTGCTCTGCATTTCAAACGGGGTCGAGACATATCCTAAAACCGAGAAATGTTCGTATGTATTCACTTCAATCTTAAGGCGCATTGGCTCTATCGGCGCAAGCTCGCTGTCGTAGCGGAATTTCATGCGGAAACCGAAACGCCGAATCTCCGTCGTCTTGCGCGGCAGCCATGACAGTACCTCGCTGAGCCGTTCCGTAATCGGCTTGACGGGGCCAGGTTTGACCTGCACTAGATCAATGTCCTCGCTGTAGCGCACCTGCGGACTGAAGTGGAGTTTGTGAATCGCAGTGCCTCCGCGAAAAGCAAGCGCACCGGAAAGAAACGGGTCGCTGAAAATATCCACCAACGCGCGGCAGATAACCATGTCCTGTTCTACAAACGAATTCTTTGTCCACGGAAAGCTTTTGCTCCACTCCGTGATATAACGTTCAGCTATCATAAATCATCCAACTCCAACTCCAGGTTAACCTTGACATGCCAACGACGGTTCAACGCTCCGCCATGATTCCGCTCGAACGGACTAAGGGGCGTGTTGACTGTTCGCAGCCCGAGCGACCGCCAAATGCCGTAAAGCGCATCCGCCTTTTCGTTCTCGCCAAGGACCTCCTCGCAGATGTAGCCAAGTCGCTGCCAGACAACGCAAGGCACGAAAGCGCAAAGATCGGACGCGGAAGTGAAATCCACTTCCTCCATCAACTCGGAAAGTATTGTTGCCGCAGACGACATGCCGCCGACCAAATCTGCGTGTCGAACTATGTCAAATGCCGTCAACACGGCATCTGCAAATCGCACAACCCCGCCATCGGCATTGCGGGTTACAATGTGCGCCTCCGGCATCCGCTCTCGATAGACAAGCCGAAGCATGTTATGGGCAAGTCCGCCGCCGCGCATACGCGGCAATGTAATGACTGCAAAATCTTTGTGAATGCGCTGATGTCCGGCACCCCAAATCGCAGCCGAACTAGTCAAGCCAAGATAGTACTGCCGCCCCAGATGTCGCATGAGGTCATCCACATAGAAACTGGGCGGCACTTCGCCCCTCAGCTGATAACGATCAGGCACACAGACATAAAAGCCTTTCATAGGCGAAACAATCAATTTCCGTTCCTTAAGCCGATGCAACGCTGTTGCTAACACAGGCCTCCGCAATGACGATGCGGACGAAACTTCGTCGAGAGTGAACGATGGGCGTCCCGATATGAGTCGTCCATGCGCCCAAGACGATAGCCGTTCGCATCTTTCATTGCCGAATTTATCATTCATTGATAATAATCCTCAAAGTTTTTGCGAACATTATATCAAACCGCTTCTTTCATCGCAAGGGGGGCGGGCATATCTTGGCAACATGTCAGAATCTCGATATTTTCATGAGATTGTGACAAGAATGCCGACGGATGGACTAACGCGCCGGGCTCTCGAAGGTATGGTTAGCGGCTGGTGGATGAATGGCGGAATGAAATAGAATGAAGATGCATCATTTTGCACTATTGAAAGTCAAGAAAATGCATCATTTTGGACCGCGTGAAAGAATAAAAATGCATCATTTTGGAAGATCGCGCGGTCGCTAGTTTGTCCCAGATACATTTACGCGAACCCCCGCATAGTTTCAAATCAACAATATGATATAATTCCGCGCATGCAAAAAAACGTGGTGATACTGCTCCGCACGGGAAATGCGACGGGACGCAACATACTGGCCGGTATCCTCAAGCGCATCAAGGATAGCGACGGCTGCACAATCCGCATCGCCAGCGACGCCGACTATTTCCGTCAGCTCGCCGCATCCGCCTCGGCGCTGATCGCCGACACGACCGCCCCCGCCGAGACAATCCAAAAGGCGGTCGCCGAAGGAAAACCTGTCGTGCTGCTCAATGACTGGCGCTTCAGCGAGCATCCGTCCAACCTCGGGCACATCCGCACGGATGACGGCGAGATCGGGTTCAAAGCAGCAGACTATTTCATGTCCATCGGCAGATTCCGGTCGTTCGGGTATGTGCCCGCCTATACGGATAAGGAATGGTCGGTGAAGCGCGGGCGCGCCTTTGCGCATCAGCTTAAGCGCAAGGGACTTGAGTGCCGCACGTTCGTTGCAGGGAAAGACGGCGAAAGCGACATCGGTGCCTGGCTGAAAGCCCTGCCGAAGCCTGCCGCCGTATTCTGCGCATGGGATAACGTCGCCGCCGATGTGGCATACGCCGCCAAGAAGGCAGAAATACGCATTCCCTCGCAGATGGTTCTGCTCGGCGTCGATAACGACGAAACCTACTGCACCTCATCGTCTCCCCAAATCTCCAGCATCGAGTTCGATGCGGAGAACGAAGGCGCGGCCGCCGCCGATCTAATGCTGAAGATGCTGTCGTCACGCAAAGGCAAGACCGGGCGGACCATCTGCTGCGGCGCGGTCAAGCGCATCGTCGATCGCGAATCGACGCGTCCACCGGCCCCGGCCGCCCTCCTCATTGAACACGCCATGACGTTCATCGCCGAAAACGCAACCAAGGGAATCGGGCCGCAGGATGTGGCCACTCATCTCGGCATCTCGCGCACATTGCTCGACCTTCGCTTCCGCGAAATGGCGACCTCGACCGTGGGCGAACTGATTTTGGAGAAGCGGCTCACCGCACTCTCAACCCTGTTGCGCAAGTCAAGGAATGCAATCTCCAGCCTGATCAAAGAATGCGGTTTCGGCAGCGTGAACCATGCGAAAGCGGTCTTCAAGAAACGCTTCGGCCTGACCATGCGCGACTTCCGAAACCAAAACCACACCACATAACTCCTCGGCTGGCGGAAAAATCACCGCCCTTCGCGGGCCGCGAACACGGCGGAGAGACGTTCCTCTTCCGATTGGCTGAAAATCATTCCCCCATAAGCGCTGCGACGACGGCATCGCCCACCTGCGAGGTGGTGGCGGCACCGCCCAGATCGGGCGTGAGGCATTTCCGTTCCAGAAGCAGACGCTCGATCACATCAAGAAGCTCCTGGGCCAGCGCGCCATGCCCGAAGAAGTCGAGCATCTGGCTGGCGCTCCAGACGGTGGCGAGCGGATTGGCGAGTCCCTTGCCCGCAATGTCCGGCGCGCTGCCGTGGATTGGCTCGAACATTGAGGGGAACGTGCGCTCCGGATTGAGGTTCGCGCCGGCGGCGAGTCCCATGCCGCCTGCGATCGCCGCGCCAAGATCGGTAAGGATGTCGCCGAAGAGGTTGGAGGCCACGACCACCTGAAAGCGCTTCGGATCCTTCACCATGAACATCGATGCCGCATCCACGAGCAGTGAATGCGTCTCCACATCCGGATACTCCGCACCGACCTCCTTGAAGATCTGATCCCAGAAGACCATCGAGTAGTTGAGCGCGTTCCCCTTTGAGATGCTCGTGAGCGTCTTCTTCTCGCGGCGGGCGAGCTCGTAGGCGTAGCGCATGATCCGCTCCGTGCCCTTGCGCGTGAAGACGCCCTCCTGCACGACCCGCTCGTCCGGTTGGCCGCGATGGCTCCACGAGCCGGAACCGGCGTACTCCCCTTCGGAGTTCTCGCGGATGAATACCATGTCCACATCCTCGCGCCGCACGTCCTTGAGCGGACACGGCGCGCCTCGGAGCAGCTTCACCGGACGCACGTTCACGTACTGGTCAAACCCATGTCGGATGGCCAAAAGCAGCCCACGCAGCGACACGTCGTCGGGGACGCCGGGATAGCCCACGGCGCCGAGGAAGATCGCATCGAATCCGCGCAACGTCTCCAAGGCGTCGTCAGGCATCATGCGCCCCGTCTTGAGGTAGTACTCGCATCCCCACGGGAAGCGCTCGAACGCGAAGCGGAACGAGCCGTCGCGCGCCGCCGCTGCGTCAAGCACCTTGACGCCCTCGTCTATCACCTCCGGGCCGATGCCATCGCCCGCAATCACCGCAATCCTATGCGTCTTCATTTCCACTCTCGTTACTCTTGGAGAATTCACCGTCACCAAGTAAAATTACAAAGCCATTCGCCGCATCACGTGCCGCAACCACTATGAGAGGAACTTCGCCCCTGCACCCCCTTACCAGTCGCGCTCGTTTACGGGGAGAGGCGCTTTCCGCATGCGTGCCTTCTTGTCCGCCTCATGCTGGTCGCCGCGCTCCTGCGCCTTACGCATCAGGTCCTCGATCTGACTGTCATCCTTCCGCTCCTCGGCGGAGGCCTGCTGCTCCTCCTTCTTCTGCTCGTCCTCTTTGTCCTGCTCTTGATCCTGATTCTGCTGACACTGCTCCTGATTCTTGTCCTGATCCTGATTCTGATCTTTGTTCTGGTCTTGGTCCTTCTTATCTTGATTCTGGTTCTGATCCTGATTCTGGTCTTTGTTCTGATCCTGGTTCTGCTGGTTCTGCTGGCTCTGTCCGCCGCCACCGTTCTTGTCCTTCGGCAGCAGCTCCCGGATGCGGTGCAGCTTCTTAAGCGCCTGAAATTCCTTGGCCGCATGGTCGGCAGCCTTTCCGCCGCCCTTCCGCTCGGGTTTGCTCTGGGCAAGCGCCATCTCCTCGCCGCACAGCTCAATCTGAAGCTTCTCGACCTCCGTCGCGAGCACGCTGATCTCGTCCTGCGCCTCTTTCGTGAACGGCGGCTTGTTCGTATCGGCCTGCGCCTGCTGCTCGTAGGCCTGCGCCCACATCGGGAACTTCGCGCGGAACGCACGCGTGAAATCGAGCGATTCGTGCTGCCAATCGCGCCCGTTCACGGACTCGGCGGCGATGAGCGCGTTCGTCTGGGAGAGAATCGCCTCGTCGCAGGCACCCGGCGGCAGGATGGCGAGCTTCCAGAACCGCGTAAACGACGTCTCGGTCTGGGCGAGCGCATCCTGCGCCGTCGGGTCAATGTCGCCCAACGCCTTCGCCGCCTTCTCGGCCGCGTCGCGCGCCTCCTTCACCTGCGCCGTGATCGTCATCGCCTGCTGCTCATTCGTAACGGCCTGCGCCACGCCGGCCTCCACGGCGATGCACGTATCGCTCAGCCGCTGCGCCCGCTTCGCCATCGCCTCGCACTTCGCCACCGTGACCCGCGCCTCGTTCGTGAGCGCTTCGGGGAACTCCTTCATCATCGCACGCGCATCCTTCACGCCCGCGCCGAGCAATCCGCCGGGGTCCTGCTGTCCCAGCTCCTTCATCACCTTCTCTACGTGCGCCTGTTTGCGCAGCTCCGGCAGACGGTCCACCGCCAGCGTGAAGTTGCGGTTCATGCGCGGGTCGTCGGGGTTGGAGCGCAGCGCCGTCTGGAAATCCACCGCCGCGTTCTCGAGCGCGCGCAGCTGCTCCGCCGCGTCGGCGCCGGCTTGTTTCAGCGTCTCCGCGCTGTCGAACTCGATTGCGCCCGCCAGCTCGGAAGCGCGCGCACCATGCGTTTTCGAAAGAATGAGCGTCTTCAGCACCGTGAGGGCGTTCGTCTTGTCCCCCGCGCGGTACAGCTCCACGCCGCGGTTCCAGGTTTCGCCATCCGTCTCCGGCGCCTGCTCCTCGGCGGCGTACACGCTAATCGTTCCCGCGACGCTCCACAAGAGCGCCACGGACGCAAAAAATAGTTCATGTCTCATTTGTGCCCGCTATTATAGCATGAAACGGCGCAAATGGCGCACCCGATCCGCGCCTCACCCGACTTCTCCTCACGGGATTCACTCCCGCGCAATACTTTTGCGCCCCGGTGCAAGCGGAATGTCCCTGCCGTTCCAGTGAAAGCGGCCCGGAAGCCCCTCCGGCAGGGTCACGGTGCCCGTCGGTTCCGCACCGTCGAATCTCAAATCCACCGACACCAGACCCTTCGGCGTCGGCATGGACGCGCGGATCCACTTCAGCCCACCGGGCTGCGGCGCGACGACAACGGATCCGAAACCGTCGGACGCAGGCCGGATTCCGGCAACGCCCGTGAGAAGATGGTACATCGGGTGCGAGCCCCAGGCATGGCAGTCGCTGCGAGCGCGCAGCCCGGGTGCCTCCAGCGGCGTCTTCAATCCGGTCTTCACGTAGCCGCGCCAGAGATCCAGCCGCTTGAGGAAGCGATCCGTATGGCCATACTTCACGTAAACATCAAACAGGTAATGCGAAAAATAGACCGTGGTCCTCGCCAGGTCGGCATCTTCAAGAAGCCCCTTCAACGCCCGCGCCTCACGATCCGGCGGAAGGATCCCGGAAAGCAGCGCAAGGCATTGCGCATGTTCACTGAACCGGTCCTGGGCGACAGTGTCGGCCACGAGACCGCGCGTTTCGCTCCAGAACTTCCTCAAGGTGGCCTCGGCGATCGCCTGTTTCTTCGCCCGCCAGTAGTCCGCCATCGCCGCATCGCCGACAATCTCTTCGGCCTTAGCGGCCAAGCCGAGGGCGTAGACGGCCAGAAGGTTGTTGACGGAACTCAGCCCGCGGACACCGTCCGGCGCCGTGCCATGCCAGCTCCATCCCTCCACCCAGTCCTGGAAGCTCCAGCCCGGCAGGTCACGCAAGAGGTTCTCGTCGTCCCGGTAATTCATCAGCAGGTGCAACGTGTGGCGCATGCCCGGCATGCGGGCCTTCAACCACGCATCGCCCCCCTGCCACAGCGCGTAGTCCCCCAGCATCATCACCCAGCAAAACGAATAGGTCGATGAATCCTGCACGATCCGGCACGGGAAGTTCATCGGCACCAGTCCGTTGTCGCGGCGCGCATAGTCGAACAGCCCCGCCCCGAACCGGGTGAGGCGGGGATCGCCGCTCACGGCATCGACAATGAGCATGACGACGCGCGTATCGCCCGGGTACATCTGCTGCTCGAAGTACGGGCAATCCATAAACGTCTCGTGCATGCAGTTTTCAAGCCCCCGCCGGCAGATCCGCCAGACGTCGGAGACCGAGGGGTCGTCACATTCGAACGACGCACGGACGTCGAGCGGATAGCGCACTTCCGTGAACGCGAGTTTCGTCAGCACGAGCGGCGCGTCGGCCGTCTTCACCTCGAACTCGCACCAGCGGCCGCAGCGCCACCACGGCGCCGTGAAACGGGCGGCGTCCCTTCCGTCTGGACGGAACGTGTCGCGCAGCGCATGGGCGCAGCGCTTCTGGTCGAAGGCGTTTCGGTCGGCCCGGTCGTGCTGCCGGTCGTAGAGCGACTCGGCCCAGCCCCAGCGAATCTCGGCCCCTCTGCCGCCCGACGTCTCCAGAAGC
>Ga0310786_10012439_pt1 | contig 10535 bp, 7 predicted proteins | sample AusTroGonzalo_MG_FD_203881 | JGI IMG/M metagenome (GOLD analysis project Ga0310786, IMG submission 203881) | Bovine rumen microbial communities from tropical cattle in Woodstock, Queensland, Australia - Gonzalo_03 (v2) (version 2) | ecosystem: Host-associated > Mammals > Digestive system >... | reverse complement strand
ACTGGCTATAAGAATCCGTTTGCTCATAGGCGATGATGAGGTCGTGACTGACGGGATCGACCGTGCCATAAGCGCCGGTATAATAATTCGCTGCATCAGCAGTATGTACAGGTGTTCCATTCAAGTCAGCGATGGTTGAATTGCCATACATGTCGAAGTGGAAGACGTAGGTATTGAAGGCACCCATAATGCCTGCATGCCACATATAGGCATAGCCGCCGTTTTGTCCATCGGGCACCACATAGTGGCAATAGCTGCCGCCCATGGTGTAAGGACCCATCAGCTGCGCTTCGGGTGCGATTTGTCCACCATCAGGCGTGAAACCGACGACAAAGAGTTCCTTCTCGTAATAATAGGTGTAAGCCCATGACTCTTTCTCGTAGACGACGAAGACGCTGTTGTAAAGTCCAGGCACCATTAGTCCGAACATGCACTGTTTGCCGTTAGCATCGCTGATGGTGATGGTCGGGTTCAAAGTGCCGTCTGCGTGGATGTAGCAAAGATAAGTGTTGTCGTAATCGGCACCGAGTGCCCACACGCCGCCATCGTTTCCGGCGAGAAGTTCGGTGCGTGATCCGCCTAGGCCGCCAAAGAGAACGACGCCTTGCTCGCCCCATGGGAAGCTGCCGTCGGCGTTGATTCTGACTGCAATGCATTGTCCTGCCTCATTGGAGGAGCAACTCACCACGCCGCCGTCGTTGGTAGCGACCATCGCCACGCCTTGCGACCAAGTGGCAAAGGTCTGACTCGTGATGGTGATACCATCGTTGTCCCATTGCGGCACGCCGTCAAAGTTGAGGCGTTGGAGGGTGGGCACCCAGCCATTGGAGCGCATCTGATTGAATTGCAGATAAGTGTCGCCAGAGACTTCATCGGTAGAGAGGTAAACCTCGCCCGCGTCACTTGACGAATTGACGATAAACGTGTTGTTCGCAGGGTCGTCAACCCATTGGGCTTGCAGTGCTGTGAAAGCAAATAAGCTTGCTAAGAAAAGTACAAGTTTTTTCATGATGATATGATTTGAAATTCTTTTATTCCTTATTTACAATAACCTTCTTTGTGACAAATTTGCCCGTGGCAGTTAGTCCATGAACAATGTAAACGCCAGAACTCAGTTCACCCATGTTGGCATTATGAATGAGTTGACCGTGAACGGAATAGATTTTTAAGAGGGTAACGATTTCGTTGTCGTTATCATTTTCAGGAACTGATGTCATTTCAATTATTATATAATCTTCTCCATCAGGGGTTAGGGCAAAATCCGATTCGCAGTTTTCATAGACGGCAGTTAAGCGGTACATCACCGTTCCGATAACCGTTGTTTCATCAAAATACTCGGTTTCGACAGGATCAATCTCAACTGTTGTTGTGCAACCAGATGGGTCTGTGACATAGAGGTTGTAGTGTAAGGGTTGGGTCTCGGGTGCGGTCCAGGTCAGCAAGGCACCGTAGGTCTGGGTCTCGTCATCGTACATGTATTCTCCATCAAAGTTCTCCGGAGCAAGGCAGTCGGGAGTGGGAATGACGGGCTCGATGTAGCCCATGGTGCCGTCCCATCCGATGTTCTGACCATAGACGCCACCATCGTCGCTGTTAATCCAGGCCACAATGTTTTGGCCATTATGGAAACCTGGAGTGTTTTCACTGATGGTTTTATTGTATCTGGTCGAACTCATGGTGGTACTCCATTGGACGTTGCCTTCGTTGTCGTAGCCCACAGCCTCAATGGTGCCTTGTCCAGTGCTATAGGTCACGACAAATCCATCTGTAACATCGTTGGCATCCACATGGATGTCGCTATAGGAATTGCCTGTGTTGTCCGCCACAAGAATGCCGTCACCCCAAGGCCTTTCGCCTGATTCCGTGATGCGGTTGACATAGATTCGATGTTGGGATTGAGAGGCCGCATCCTTTTGCAGATAGGCGATAATAATATCATTGCTCGAAGGATCGACGGTGGCGTAGGCATTGGTGTAATAGTTGCTGTAGTCGGGACTATGGACAGCAATGCCGTTGGGATCTGAGATGGTGGGGGTGCCGTCCTTATCGAAATGCGTGACATAGGTATTATACACGCCACCTATACCATTGTGAAATTGATAGACATAGCCGCCTTCTTGGAGGTCAGGAATCGCATAATGGACATAGCTGGCACCTACGGCCTGTTGCCCGAACAGCAGCGCCTCGGGAAAAATTTGTTCTCCGTTTTTGTTGTATCCTGCGACGTGTATTTCCTTATTGTAGGTGGTGTAGCCTTGGAGGGTGTGTTTGGAATACACCACAAAGACGCCATCTTGGGCAGGCACCAATATACCATTGGAACATTTTTTTACGGGGTCATTAATGGTGACCTTGGGTCGCAGTGTGCCGTCGGCATCGATATATTGCAGGAAGGTGCTGTCCATGTCAGTGCCCAAGGCCCATATACCCTCGTCATGGTTATAGGGATAGGTTGACAACACCTCGGAACGACCTCCGCCTTCACCGTCGAAGAGCATGATGCCATGTTCACCCCAAGGGAAGGTGCCGTCGGCGTTAATCTTGACAGCCCAATGATGAGGTCCAAGGGTGCGGAACACCGTTACCACGCCTCCATTGACAGCAGTCATGGAGTAGCCTGGAGACCATGTGGCAAAATCGGGAGTGGTGACATGGATTCCGTTGGCAGGCCATTGCGGAACACCATAGAAATCAAGTCGTTGCACCCACGGTGACCAGCCGTTTTCGCCTTGGTAATGCCATTGCGCGTATGAATCACCCGTCGAAACGTCGGTTGAAACATAAACCTCGGCGGCACCATTGGCACAATTGGCAACGCGGGTGTTGCTGCTCGGGTCGTCCACCCATTGAGCCTGCAGCCCGAAAGTAATTGCAAAAGCCACAAGAAGTAAGGATAGTCTTTTCATTTTGACAGAATTTTGCTTTGTTTTATGGGAGCAAAAATAATGTTTTTGGATAAAAGCAAGACAAAATTCTACTTTTTATCCAATTACTCAGCATCCACCAAAAACACTGCGACTTGTCTAATGCCGTTGGCGCCAATGACCAAGGTCTGCTCGATGTCGGTAGTGCGACTCGGTCCCGTCACAAACGTCAGCTGCGAAGGCATCTTGTTTCCGTGGCGTTTCCTCACGTAACGGAAGGCCTCTTTCACGCCGCCCGCGATTTGGTCAGTGGTGGCAAAGACCAGCAGCACATCGGGCAAGGCGTAGGCTTGGCGCGAACCTGCCAACTCGTCAGACAGGAGTATGCTACCCGTCTGGGCCACAAGACATTCACAGTCAGTCAGGCTCACCAGTTTTTGCTTCGGCTCGCGCTCCGAGGTTTCAGTGTAAGCGATGCCGTAACGCTTCAACAAGGCTTGCATAGCTGGGCTAGTGCACCACAGCGGTTCCCAGCCATTCTCGGGCGCCAGTTGACGCAGGCAGTCGACAAATTCGTTCTCGTCGTCAAGATAGATGAAGATGCCGCCCACTTCCTTGAAGTTCTGCGCAAAGGTGATGGCCGTACCGTCTTCCTCGCTGATGGGCACCCAAGTCTCGGTACGTTGGTCGATGTCCTTGAACATGGCCTCGGGCTTCTCAATGAGGGCGTTGCGCACCTTGGCCAAAATCTGTTCCTTATAGGTGATATCCTCGTTGTCGGTTTTCGTTCCCCAAGCCATGGCGTTATGCGTTTTCGGGTTCGTTATCGGGTTGTGTTTCAGACGCTTCGACTTCAGCCAATTCAGCTTTTGCTCCAGCGACTTTCAGGGCGGCATTCTTCAACTTTTCGTCCTCCGAGTTGCCCCACGGACGCTTGCCGAAGATGCGTTCCAAGTCCTCACCAAAGATGACTTCCTCTTCGATGAGTTTAGTAGCCAGCTGCGTCAAGCCATCGCGGTGGTCGGTGAGGATGGTGACAGCCTCCTGATAGGCCTTTTCGATAATCTTGCTCACCTGTTGGTCGATGGTTTCGGCGGTCTTTTCGCTGTAAGGCTTCGTCAGGCTGTAGTCCTGCTGGCCCGTTGAGTCGTAGTAGCTCAAATTGCCGATTTCCTCGTCCAAGCCGTAATAAGTCACCATGGCGAAGGCCTGTTTGGTCACCTTTTCGAGGTCGGACAAAGCGCCTGTCGAGATTTGTCCAAAAACGACCTGCTCCGCGGCACGACCGCCCAAAGTGGCAATCATCTCGTGATACATCTGCTCTTTGGTCGTAATCTGGCGTTCCTCGGGCAGATACCAAGCCGCACCGAGCGAGTTGCCGCGCGGCACGATGGTCACCTTGACCAACGGATGCGCGTATTGCAACAGCCAGCTCGTCGTGGCGTGACCCGCTTCATGGAAGGCGATGACCTTCTTCTCTTCGGGCGTGATGATTTTATTCTTCTTCTCCAAACCGCCGATAATACGGTCGACGGCGTCGAGGAAGTCCTGCTTGTCGATTTCTTCCTTGCCTTTGCGGGCGGCCATCAGCGCGGCTTCGTTGCACACGTTGGCGATGTCGGCACCCGAGAAACCAGGGGTCTGTTTGGCGAGGAAGTCCTTGTCTACGTCATTACCCAGCTTCAAGCCGCGCATGTGCACCTCAAAGATTTCCTTACGTCCCACGATGTCAGGCAGCTCCACGTAAATCTGACGGTCGAAACGACCTGCACGGAGCAAGGCCTTGTCCAAAATGTCGGCGCGGTTGGTGGCTGCCAACACAATGACACCCGAATTGGTGCCAAAGCCGTCCATCTCGGTAAGCAGTTGATTCAATGTGCTTTCGCGCTCATCGTTACCGCCCGTGATGGCACTCTTGCCACGGGCGCGACCGATGGCATCGATTTCGTCGATGAAGATGATACACGGCGCCTTCGACTTGGCGTTATTGAACAGGTCGCGGACGCGCGAGGCACCCACGCCGACAAACATCTCCACAAAGTCGGAACCCGACAGGCTGAAGAACGGTACATTGGCTTCGCCTGCCACCGATTTGGCCAGCAAAGTCTTACCTGTTCCAGGAGGGCCAACGAGCAGCACACCCTTCGGAATTTTACCACCGAGTTTGGTATACTTTTCCGGATTTTTCAGGAAATCAACGACTTCCATAATCTCAACCTTGGCTTCTTCCAAGCCAGCGACATCCTTGAAGGTCACATTGACACTCGTGTTTTTGTCATAGAGCTGCGCCCTCGACTTTCCGATGTTGAAAATCTGGCCTGCGCCGCCCATGCCATTGCCCATGCCACGCATGATGAAAATCCAGAACACGACGAGGAGCAGCAAAGGCAGCATCCAACTCAACAGGAACTCCGACATCCATCTTGAACGACTTACATTCTTGATATACACGGGATTATCGATGTCTTGCTGAGCCGTTTCCACCATCTCTTCAAAACGGTCCAACGAGCCGATTTTATAGGTATAGTTCGGCTTGACAGAACTACCACCTGCGGGTTGCGCTTGGGGGAAATTGTTTTTCATGCCTTTCTCATTGAGGTAGACCTCGGCATCCTCCCTATTGACCAGTTCTATCTTCTCAACCTCCTGATTTTTAAGCAACTCTATCAGTTTTCCTTGGTCGATTTCCTCTTGTACGGCATCCTCTCTGCCAAAAAATTGCAAGCCAATCAACACAGCGAACAAAATGACATAAATCCAGTAAAAACTGACACGTTTCTTGCCATTGGGTTTGCGGTTCTGCTGGTTGGGTTGTTGGGGACGGTTCGGCTGTTGTCCGCCCACGTTGGGATTGTTATCACTCATTATAAATAGCTGATTTTGATTTTATTAGTCTTCGTTTTGCTTCACGATTCGCTCGGCGTCAGCCCAAAGTTCCTCTAACTTGTAGTAGCTACGCGCCGATTCGAGGAACACATGGACGACGACATCCACGAAGTCTATCAAAATCCATTCCGTATTGTCGCGGCCTTCCACATGATAGGGTTTGGCATGGGTCTTTTCGAAGACCAACTCCTCCACCTTATCGGCGATGGCATCCACCTGCGTCTTTGAGGCGGCGTGACAAATAACGAAATAATCCGTCACTGCGGTGGTGATTTCGCGCAGGTCCAAAGTGACAATTTCCTTGCCTTTCACGGCTTCCATGGCCTCTATTGTCGCGGCCACAATCTCTTCAACGTTATCGTTTTGATGTCTGACTCTCATAGTATTTTGACTGCGGGACTGCGGGACGCGGGACACGAGACATCCGGTCGTCCCGTGTCTCGCAGTCTCGCGTCTCGTGTCAATTATTTAAGGTGCAAAAGTAATCATTTTTGAATTATCAACCTTGATTTGACAAAAAAACCTTATTTTTGGAGCGTAAAATCTGACAAAAATGAACGACCTCAACGAAATACTTTCACACATCACCACTTTCATCTTCGACTTCGACGGCGTGATGACCGACGGACGTGTCTTCTGCGACTTTGAAGGCCATCCACTTCGGGCCACCAACGTTAAAGACGGCTATTCGTTACAGTTAGCTACTAAATTGGGCTACAACGTAGCCGTCATCTCGGGCGCTGTCTGCCCTTCGACCATCGTCCGCATGAACAGCCTCGGCGTAACCGACGTATTCACAGGCATTCCCAACAAAGTGCTGAAACTCAATGAGTACATGCAAGAAAAAGGCTTGAAGTCCGAAGAAATCGTCTTCATGGGCGACGACATCCCCGACCTCAACGTGATGAAACAGGTAGGCCTCCCCGCCTGCCCCGCTGATGCTGTGCCCGAGGTGAAGGAAATCAGCAAATTCATCAGCGAAAAGCCTGGCGGCAAAGGTGCCGTCCGCGACCTCATCGAGCAGACCTTGAAGGTTCAGGGCAAATGGATGACGGCTGAGGCGTATGCGTGGTAATCACTGCACCACAATCTTCCTTATCAACTCCACCCCATCCTCATCCACGCAACGGAGGCGATAGGTGCCTTTTTCCACGTCGATGGGCATCTGGTGGTTGAGGCGCGTCTGGCCAAGGAATTTGTCGTTCAAAGTCCAGTAAATGGTCTTTTGTGGGTTGCGGTGGGCTATTTCAAAAACCACCTGTTGGCGGTCGCCACGGATGCCGATAGGAATGTTGACTTTGGCGTCACTCTTGGGATAGACAAAGGCCATCACCTCGTCGGGATGGGCCGAACCACAACCTGGATAAAAGGCTGGCAACGGGCGGAACATCGGCGAGTGCTTCTTGTAGAACCACTCCATCACGGGCGGCAAGACAAAAAACACATCGTAACACTTCTGGTCGACGGGATAGCAGTCGGGACGCACCTGATACTGCCGCGACTCGTCCAAAAACACCTTCTTATGATAGGGACACACGCCCGTATGGTTCTCCACATTGCAGACACGAATCTTCTTCGTGTGCTGGCAAAACTCCGACTTGGGATAGCCCGACTCCGCACAGACCTCAATCTCAACGCTTTCCGAAGTGTTGGCGGGATAGCGGTAGCTGTCGTTCAGCTTGCTGACCACGTCAAACATAATCGGTGCTGCCACGCCAACACCCGTCAAGCCTGGGCGACCTTCACCGTCGGAGTTACCTGCCCAAACGCCCACCACATAGCGGTCGGTGAGGCCCACAGCCCATGCGTCCTTGAAGCCGTAGCTGGTGCCTGTCTTCCACGCCACCTGCGCCGACGAGGAGAACCCTCCCCACCCTATCTGGTTCACAGGTCTGGTCAAGCCGAGCATCACATGGAAAGTCTCGGCGATAGCCTCAGCAGAAAACGGCGACTCCTTTTCGTCCACCTTGGCGTTATAGTTCTCGTTCACGTGAACGGCCAACTTGCGCCCCATCTTAGCGTAGGCATTGGTGATGTCGTAGAGCGAAGACTCCGCGCCACCCACGATGAGCGACAGACCGTAATGCTCTGTATCGAAGACAATGCCTTTCAAAGGAAGTTGTTTCAACAAGGCATGGAACCTTGGTTGGCCATACTCACGCAACAAATGAACAAACGGCGCGTTCAACGAGTTCTGTAAAGCCTTGTCGGCATTCACCGCGCCCCAGTATTCGCCGCTGTAATTCTTTGGCGTAAAGCCCGAGAGACTCATCGGAATGTCAGGCAAGACCATTTCGGGCAACAAGGTGCCTTCGTCAAGCATGGCGGCAAAGAGGAAAGGCTTCAAAATGCTGCCTGTGGAGCGTTGCGCCTTCACCATGTCGACCATAGCGGCATCGGAGGCGTTTTTGTTGTTCCCAACGTAGGCGATGATTTCGTCGTTCAGGTAATCCACAACATACACAGCGGCATTGTCGATGTTGTTCATCACATTGGTCTCGTGGTGGCGGTCCATGATGTCCATCACAGCCTGCTGCAAGCGGTAGTCGAGATTGGAGGTGATTTGTTCGCCGTGGTGTTGCTTGTCTTGGTCGGCAAGATAGTGATAAGCCAGCATCGGCATGTCGAAAGGCTTATCGGGGATGTTTTCCATCATGGCCAGTTCGCAGTCCTCGTCGGAGAGTTCTGGTACATGGAAGCGTTTCGGGATGAAGGTTTTGGAATGTGGCAGACGTTGTAGCAACTCGTCACGTTTCTGCTGCAGACGCTCGCGGGAGCGGCCTGGGTGTATCAATGCAGGTGCATTGGGTAGCACAGCAAGTGTGGCCGCTTCTGCCCATGAAAGTTCTTCGGGTGTGGTATGGAAATACCGCCACGCCGCCGCGTCGATGCCGACCACATTGCCCCCGAAGGGCGCGTTGGCGGCATACATGTTGAGGATAGACCTCTTGGAATAGTGCAATTCCAACCGCATGGCCAAAATCACCTCCCATAGTTTCTCGGCATACGTCCGAGGCGGGTTGTCGCGCGACATGCGCACCACCTGCATCGAAATGGTGCTGCCCCCTCTGACCACCTCGCCCGCTTTCACATTATCGATGAACGACTTGACAAACGAAACAGGGTTAAAGCCCGGATGGAAGAAAAACCAACGGTCTTCGTATTCCAACAGACAGGAAATGTATTTCGCGGAATAATCGTCGGTGGCAGGGAAACGCCATTGGCCGTCGTCAGCAATCTTTGCGCCGAGCAGTTCGCCATTTTTCGCGGTCAAGACTGTGGAATAGGGCTTGTCGAAACGCGGGACGGGGATGCATAGGAAGGCTATGAAGAGGCCCACAAGAGCCAACGCAATTATTTTGAGTTTTTTATGTTTTTCAAAAAAGTGCATTGAACCGGTTTTATTCCCTCACTTACTCCCTCACTTTTTTTCTTCCATTTCGTTCAACAACAAATCGAGACGTGCCTGCAATTCCTCTCGGTTAGGTAAATACAATTGATATTGAGCGGCAAAGAGTTGGTTAGTGATGCCATTTAGGGCATATTCCATCATCAGTTTGTTTTTTGAAGAACCAAGCACAATGCCAATCGGTTCATTGTCGCCCTCTACATTTTCTTCTGCCTTGAAATAGTTGAGGTACAAATTCATCTGACCTATGTCTTCATGCTGAATTTCTCCGCGTTTCAGGTCGATTAGGACAAAACATTTCAGTATGCGATGATAAAACACCAAATCCACATACATGTGTCTGCCAGCGATACTCACGCGGTATTGCTGACCAACGAAAGCAAAACCTTTGCCCAACTCCAACAAAAATGTCCGCATGTTGTTGATTAGGGCGTTTTCAAGGTCTTTTTCAGAATAACAAAGCCTATCTGGCAGTCCTACAAAATCAAATACGTATGGGTCACGTATGATGTCATCGGGTGTGGTCAATTGCTGACCTTCCGTCGCCAAAGCCATCACACCTTCTTTGTCGGTGCTTAAGGCAAGTCGGTGAAACAACATGCTTTTCATCTGGCGTTTCAGTTCCCTGACACTCCAATGTTCATTTTCGCATTGCTTGATGTAGAAGTTCATTTCCCTTGGGTCGTCGCACTTTAGCACCTCGTAATAGTGGCTCCATGTCAAAAGGTGGGACAGTGTCCCACTTTTTGGGAAAGAAACATATAATTTTCTGATGTACAGCAGATTGCTTTTCCCAAACCCTTTGCCATATCGCTGTGTCAAATCGCGAGACAAACGATTGATGAGGTCGGAACCATATACGGCTCTCTCATTCCCTTTTTGTTCATATTCAACAATATACTGCCCAATACGCCAATAAGTATCCACCATAACCGTATTAAGGGCATAAGCAGCATTACGCCTGCCTTCTGTCAGCAAACTTCCAATCCCATCAACAAGATGCTGGTAGTCTTGCGGTTTTTCCAATTCATTGCTCATAACATAATAACCTTTTGTCGTTTACTATTATTGTGCTTGTCCTACTGTATTTGTGACAATTCGATTGTCACAATTTCAGCAGATTTAATTTGTGCCGTTTCGAATGGCACAATTGGTGAATGTTTGCGACAGCATCGCAAAAATCTTCTACCCGTATTCTGAACAGGTTTGATAATCCATATTGTCAATATCATTTAAACTTAAATGATTCTATTAGTTAATTCGCTCCAATGTTTACAAAATGCAATTTCGCACATATCATCCAAGTATTCTTGCAAAAACTTGAACGGGAAAGGGTATGTCATCATTTCGTTCCATCGTCCAAAGCCAAATTTCAG
>Ga0310786_10012438_pt1 | contig 10537 bp, 10 predicted proteins | sample AusTroGonzalo_MG_FD_203881 | JGI IMG/M metagenome (GOLD analysis project Ga0310786, IMG submission 203881) | Bovine rumen microbial communities from tropical cattle in Woodstock, Queensland, Australia - Gonzalo_03 (v2) (version 2) | ecosystem: Host-associated > Mammals > Digestive system >... | reverse complement strand
TCTTCTGACTTAGTAGGAATAATTTCTACAGGTTCTTCTTTTTCTAATTCATCTCTCATTTCTTTTAATTCTTTATTAATACTATCATATGCTTCTCTAACTTCTTTACCATCAACATTTCTATATGCTCTTGTAAATATAAGTTTATAAACTACAAATACAAGAAAAGCTCCAGCTACTATAGTTAATATAGAAAGAAATAATTCAGTTTGTGTATCTAATTTATCTCTATGACTAATACCAAGTTTATCTACACTTTGTCCAACATAATCTGTACTACCTTTAGTTCTACAATTAATATTATCACCTAGTATAGCAATATACTTAATATCTTTTATATTATACTTTTTACCTAAATAATCATTACTAAAAGCAATGAAATAACTCATTTCATTACCACCTGATAATGTTATATCGCAATGATTTATTGTACCTATATTTATACCTTTCTTATCAAATAAACCAATACTTATACTTATAGGTAAATCATTATCTGTTAGATTCTTTATACCATTAAAATGAACCCCTTCTTCATCAAAGTATAAACCTTTATAACTAAAATTATCTGTATGAATTGTAGTATCGATTTTATATGGTATTAAATCCTTTATCTTATAATTTTCTGCATATACTGTTTTAACACTTAAACATATAATTAATACTAGTATTACCCTAAATATTCTTTTCATATAAACTCCTATAATCAAATTCTTCTATTCTTTCTATAGCTTCTTGTATATTTTTTACTTTTATTATTTTAATATCTAAATTATGCTTCTTTTTATAGTTACCAGCAGTTACATAATTATCTCCCTCTGGTACTAAGAATATATTAGCTTTAGCTTTAACAGCCCCAATAAGTTTATGTTCAACTCCACCAATAGCACCTATAGTACCATCTTCTTCTATAGTACCTGTACCTACTATTTTTAATCCATGAGTTAAATCTTTCTCAGTTAATTGATTATATATTTCAAGTGCAGTTATAAGTCCACCAGATGGACCAGATTCACTATTTTTAAACTTAATATTTACTTCAGGATCTGTTTTATATTCATTAACTAATTGTAATCCTATACCTAATATTAACTTATCTTGATACTTATATATTTTAGTATAAATATCTTTTTCTTTACCATTTCTTATTACTTTTACTATTACTTCATCATTTTCATTTAATGTTTGTATATACTCTTTATATTCATTAACACTATTATAAGTAATACCATTAATACTTAATACTTGATCCCCTACTTTTAGAGGATTATCAAAATCTTCATATGTAGTTATAACATATATTTTAGAATCAACTTTCTCTACTTTTTTATTAGCTAATGTATATGCCCAATATGTAGCATTAGCATTAGAATACTCTAAATCTAAATCACTTCTAAATTCAATATCTTCAATACTTTCATTATCATTATATTTATATAAATTAGCATCTTCTCTTTCCCAATAAGGAACTACATAACTTAATAAATAAGTAGCTACAGTACCCTTTAATTCTTCTACATAACTAATATTAAAACTACCTTTACTCTTATATTTATTTTCTACTTTAATACGACTTGATACATCACTAGTACCACCACCAATAATAATATAATAATTTACTGGCCATTCGAATAAAATTAATAAAAAAAGTAAAACTATCAAGAATTTATACTCTTCTTTAATAAAACTAATAAAATAAGAAAATACTTTTTTCATCTTATCACCTACAATAATTATAACAAATAAAAGGAGAATTATGAAAAAAACTTACAAAACTATACTTATACTTGTCAGTATAATTTTACTAATAATTATCTATTTAATAAATTCAACATATATAATTAAGTGTTTTTTAGACTACAATAAATTATTAGATATTATCCCAATAAATATAAATAATATATACATATATTTACTTAGTCTTATTAGTGGATTTCCTAGTGGAGCAAAATATACAAAAGAACTCTTAGATAATAATTATATTTCTAAAGAAGAAGCATCTAGTTTAATACTATTTAGTCATTTTCCAAATCCTTTATTTATAATAGGTTCTATTAATACTATACTAAATAAAAATATATGTTTAAAATTACTAATATCTATATTATTAAGTAATTTCATAATACTCATATTTACTAAAAAATATAATAAAAAACATACTAATATAATTAATAATAATAGTTTTTCTATGATACTTAAAAATGCAATTTATAAATCAACTAAAACTATTATATTAATATATGGTACTAGTATATTTTTCTATTTAATATCATCTATTATCACTAAGTATATATCATTTAATCCTTATTTATATATATTAGTATCAGGAATATTTGATTTAACTAAAGGAGTATTCTCTACTACTATTATTAATAATATATTTATTAAATCTATACTTATATTAATATTTATATCATTTGGAAGTATATCTATACATATGCAAGTAAAAAGTATCCTTGAGGATACTTTACTTTATAAATCATTTATTAAAGGTAGAATAATTGGAACTATTATTTCAATTATAATATTTATATTAATAATTCCAGTTTGATATAGTATCATCATCACTTGATGAATAATTAATTGGAGATACTACATTAATAGCATATCTAGATGCAAACTCAGGATGATAAAAACCTATATAAATAGATAATATATTATCAGTAGTACTTATTATTACATTATTAATACTTAAATCTTGTACTTTTCTACAATAACCACTTCTATAAGGATCATCAACATCACAATCTTTAGCTGAAGTATTTAAATTTGGATTATAACCTGAATAACCTACTTCAGGTAAATCCCAATCTATCATATCATCTGGCGAACCATATCTAATCATAAATTCATCATCTTTAAGAGTTGAACCACCTAAATGGTATGAACTAGCAGCAAATAATTGTTCAATCTCTAATACTCTTTCACTACCATCTTTTAAAGTACAATAAACTTTATAAACTGTTTTTGTAGCTACAGGTGATAATGTAGGCAGACTTTCTGCTTCTCTACTAGCATTTTCTTCTTTTAATTCTTGTTCACTATATAATTTATTCAAATCTTCATTTGCATAATAATAGTATTCTTTTTCATATCTAGCACTTGTAAGACCTTTTTTTATAAAATCATCTTGCATTTCTTTAGTTAATAAATTCTTATAACTATATATTTTTTCTTTATAACCTTCTAAGGTTTTTCTTTCATTAAATCCAGCTACAGCAGTATATATTGAAATTGTTATTGTAACTACTATTACAAAACATATTAATACTTCTATAGTCGTAATACCTTTATTATTTAATCTTTTCATTAACGACTCACCTCGATTGTTGCATAAGAATAATAATTATTATTATCTTTTCTATTATGGAAGCGAGCAATTACTCTATAATTTGCATAATTCAATGACTTTGCAGTATATTCTGGTAAAAAGAAAACATAGTCTCTAAATCCTGAACTAAATAATCTCTTTTCTGCTTCAGTATTACAATATTCACTATCAGAAGAAGTATGAGCTGTATCCGTTAAACAATCAGCAACATAATCTTCAACACTATCATAGTTTTCTTGATACTTTTTAGTATCATCCTTCATTGCTTCTTTAAACCATTTTCTAGAACTGTCATTAACATTATTTAAACGATATCTAGTAATAAAAATATCACATTTATCACCGTATTTATCACAGCCTGATACTTGAAGACTTCTAACCATATTAATACAGAAAGCACGTTTTTCATCATCCCCAGTAACATCGCTACATTCAAAACGTATATAGCCTCTTTCTTTAATATAGTTTTCTTTTCCAGAAGGAATATTATAAGATGAATCTTCTATTATTCTTTTTATCCAATAAACAGCATATTTTCCATCAATGTTATCGTAGTTTTCTCTTTTCTCATATTCACCTGCAAAAGGTAAGAAACTACTGTAAAGCATTGCAAATATAACCGTTAAAAACACAGTAACTATAAGGGTTTCCGCCATTACAAATCCGGAAGAATTAATTTTTTTCATTTTTAACTTCCCTTTCCTTGCTATTCTTTCAAAACTATTATATAATATATTTTAGTAAAATACCATAAAAAGTAAACAAAGGGGTTGAAATGATGGTCCAATTTGATGTCAAACGTGTCCAAAAAGGGACTGAGAGTTTCATGGTATCTTTTGATTTTACAAAGACACCAGTTACACAAATAGCAGATTATATCATTATTTCTGCAGCTAAACACAACGCTTCCGATATTCATTTCGATCCAAGAGAAAACGGAATGATGGTAAGATTTCGTATCGATGGTGATTGTCAAGATTATACTTTCGTTCCATTAGCTTATGAAAAAAACTTAACTACAAGACTTAAATTACTTGCAAACATGAATATAACAGAATCTCGTCTTCCACAAGATGGTGCTATTAAAGGCCAATTTGGTGGAATTGATTTAGATATGCGTGTATCTAGTTTACCATTAAATGAAGGTGAAAAAATAGTTATCCGTATCTTAGACTATTCACGAAGCCTTGAAGGTGTAGATACATTAGGATTCCATCCTAAAAACTTAGATAAAGTAAAAAGAATGATGGCTATTCCAAATGGTATTATTCTTACTACTGGTGCTACTGGTTCAGGTAAATCTACAACAACTTACTCTATTCTTCAAGAATTAAATAGACCTGAAACAAATATAATTACTGTTGAAGACCCAATAGAAATGAATATTGAAGGTATTAACCAAGTACAAGTAAACTCTGAAATAGGTATGACTTTCGCAGCTGCCTTACGTTCTATCTTACGTCAAGACCCTAACATCATACTTATCGGTGAAATTCGTGACTCTGAAACAGCACAAATCGCAGTTCGTGCCTCTATTACAGGGCACTTAGTTCTATCAACAATCCACACCAACAATACATTAGCTACTGTTGAACGTTTACTAGATATGGATGTTGAAAGATACTTATTAGCGACTGCCCTATCTGGTATTATTTCTCAAAGACTTGCTAAATGTTTATGTCCAGATTGTAGATATCAAAGAGAAACTACTAAATATGAAAAGAAAGTATTTAAAAAATATATGGGAATGGATGTAAACCATGTGTGGGATGCCAATCCAAAGGGTTGTGAACATTGCCGTAATGGTTACCATGGACGTCTTGCTTTCCATGAAGTACTTGAAATTGATGATAATGTAAGAAATGCTTTAAATAATGAAAAATTAGAGAAAAAAGATTTAGCTAAAATGGTTTATTCTTCAAATACAATCACAATGCTACAAGATGCACTTATTAAATGCTTAGAAGGAAAAACTTCATTTGAAGAAGTTTATCGTACAATTGAAATTGAAAATGAAGATGATGATAATTATGAAAGTGAAATGCTTAACGAAATAAAAGCAAGTGTTCCAAAAGAAGAATATCAACCTGAATCTACTGATTTATTAGATATGCCAAATTCTAATTCAGTATCTGATGTTTTTGTTCCAGCATCATTTACAGCAAGTGATTTTGCCGATGAACCTGAAACAACTCCTACTGAAAACAAAGAACAAGCAACTACACCTCAAGAAGTACCAACAAATCCACCAACAGAAGTTCAGGAACAACCTCGTTTAATTGAAGAGGAACCAATAATATTAGAAAAGCTATAAAATAAAAGAACCTTTTAATAAGGTTCTTTTTCTATTGCTTCAAGTATTTCATCGTTTATATCTTCAATACTTCTAAGTTTACCATTTTTTATACATTCAATAGTATCCCATTTATATAGTTCACTTAATTCAACATAGGCTTCTTCAGCATTCTTTAAGTGATCTATACTTTTTTCATGTTCATCGATACTAGTTCTATTTTTTCTAAGTTCTAATGTATATTCATATGGAACATGTAAAAATATTGTCTTATCTGGTTTAGGTAATTTTAATAACCAATACTCTAATTTATCAATCCAATTATACATAAGATATCTTTCATCTTTATCCTTAATCTTACTACCCTGATGAGCTAAATTAGAAGTAGTATATCTATCTAATAATACATAATAGTCTTCATTAAGATATTTTTCTATCTTACCAATATTATACTTTCTATCAGCTGCATAATATAAACTAACTACATATGGATCTACATTAACTGCTCCTTCAGGAAATACACTCTTACCTATCTCTTCTTTTCCTAAATAGCAACCCCCTACTATTTTACCTGTAGGTGTATCATACATAGGAAAATCAAATCTAATACATTTTTTACCCATTTCTTTTAATCTTTTTTCAAGTAATCTAGATTGAGTCTCTTTACCAGAACAATCCGTACCTTCAATAACTATTATTTTACCCATATCATTCACCTATCCTCTATATAAATATATCAAAAAAAAATATAAGTGTCTAGACACTTATATTATTATCATCAAATGGAACTAATATACATTTACGACTAGCTAAAAAATCACACATATGCACAAAATTTTGATATTTTGTTTTAGGTTTTTCTAATACTTCATTACCATCATAATCAGTAGTCCAAGGACCCATATGTGTCTTAATAACATCATTCATAAATGTAGCATCTTCTAAATTTAATCCGATTTTCTCTTTATTATCTAATATAAATTTACCCATAAGTATAGGATGATCAAATCTAGTATACTTTTCTTGTGGAATACCTAGTTTTAATCCATCATGTACTAATAAACTCATAAGTATTAAATCTTTCTCTCTATCAGTATATTTATCACCAATACAAGGATTACTTAATAATTCATAACCAATTCTCATAGCTGCTTTAGAGTGACGAAGTAATCCTCCTTTACCTAAAGCATACTCTGGATGATACTTACCAGTAGAACTAGCTGGCTCTTCTAACCAATACTCTGGTAATAAATTAATTATATTTAATAAAGCTTCTTGATAACTCTCATCTTTAATATAACCTAATTCATCTAAAAATAACTCTTCTCTATCCATATATCTTTTTCTCCAATACATCTACTATAATACTATTACTAATATACCATTTATCACAAGGAATATAAAGATGATTATTCTCAAGTACTAGTAATCCTAAATTAACTAATTCTTTATAATCATAAACATCTATTAATGATTTATTATATTTAGATTTAAACATATCTAAATCAATTCCATTACTCTTTCTTAAATTAAGAATAACTTCATATTCCATTTTATCTTCATCATTTAAATATTCTACTTCTTTAACATATTTACCATCACAATAATTATTTAAACTTCTAGTATTAGTAATTCTCATATTATCAATATAAGAACTAGCTCCTAGTCCAAATCCATAATAATTACTATTATCCCAATAACAAGTATTATGTTTAGACTCATATCCTTCTTTAGAAAAATTACTAATCTCATAATGTTTATAATTATGTTTTTTCATACTATCACAAATGTATTTATACATATCATAATCTAAGTCTTCTGAAATATTCTTAGTACCACGAATCTTTAATTTAGTATGATCTTCTATTATTAATGAATAAGTAGAAATATGTTCTACATCTAAAGAATAAATATATTCTAAATCTTTTTCTAAGTCTTTAATACTCTCTCTAGGTAAAGCATATATTAAATCTACATTTATATTATTAAAACCTAGTTCTCTACAAGTACTAATAGTATTAACTACTTTATCTAAATCAATATCTCTTTCTAATAATTTTAAATGATTCTTATTAGTAGTTTCTATTCCGAAACTTAATCTATTTATACCTACTTCTTTATATAATTCTAGTTTTTCTCTAGCAATATTTTCAAAATTATTTTCTATTGTATACTCAGTATTATCATCTTTCTTTAATATACTTAGTATACTAAATAATTTTTTTAACTGATTAATACTTAAACTACTAGGAGTACCTCCTCCTATATAAATAGTTTCAAGCACTTCTCCTTTATAAATACTCTTAATTTCTTTTTCTAAAGCATCTAAATAAGTATCTATAAATTTATCTATCTTATACATCTTACAAAAATCACAATAAGAACAAATCTTATCACAAAATGGTATATGTATATAACAATTCTTAATCATATTAAATTCCTTTAGCATTCTTAGTCTTATTATTAGAAATAGCTACTAAATCAAGCATCATTTTAACACCTTCAGAAACATAACTACTATGAACCATCTCATATATAGTAGATTTAGGTATACCATATACTTTAGAAGCTTCTTCATATGTATAACAGTTTTCTATTATTCCATCAGCTATTCTATTAGCTTCTTCTTTTGTATAACTAGGAGTAGCCTTACCAGTCATACCACCAATTATTCTACCAGCTTTCATATTACTTTCTTTTTTCTTTAATACTAAACTATATAATAAAGGATCTACTCCACCTATTTGTTTTAAATGTATTTGAAGAGTTCTTCTACTAATACCTAATTCTAAAGCAGTCTCAGCTACTGTCTTATCATTACCAATATAAGTAAGTGCTTCTTCTCTTATTCTATTATTATCCATAAACTACTCCTTAGAAGATAGGATAGATAAGAATGCTTCTTGAGGCACTTCTACACTACCTATTTGTTTCATTCTTTTCTTTCCTTCTTTTTGTTTCTCTAATAGTTTTTTCTTACGAGTAACATCTCCACCATAACACTTAGCTAAAACATCTTTTCTAAGAGCCTTAACTGTTTCTCTAGCTATTACATGAGTACCAATAGCAGCTTGTATAGGTACTTCAAATAATTGGCGAGGAATAATCTCTTTTAATTTCTCACAAACTATTCTACCTCTTGAATATGCAAAATCTTTATGAACTATTACCGATAAAGCATCTACTACTTCACCATTTAATAAGATATCCATCTTAACTAAATCACTTTCTTTATAATCAGTTATTTCATAATCAAAAGAAGCATATCCTTTAGTATAACTTTTTAATCTATCAAAGAAATCATATACTATTTCACTTAACGGAATATCATAATTAATAGAAACTCTAGTCTCATCTAAATATTCCATATTAATAAAGTTACCTCTTTTATCCTGACATAATTCCATAATAGAACCAATATACTCACTAGGTGTAAATATACTACATTTTACATATGGTTCTAATACTTTATTAATTAATTCTCTTCTAGGCATTTTACTAGGACAATCAATCATTACTTTACTATTATCAGTCATTATAACTTCATATATAACAGAAGGACTAGTAGCAATTAAATCAATTCCAAATTCTCTTTCAATTCTTTCTTCTATTATTTCCATATGAAGTAGTCCTAAGAATCCACATCTAAATCCAAAACCAAGTGCTTTAGAAGTTTCTGGTTCAAATGTTAAAGCTGCATCATTTAATTTTAATTTTTCTAAAGCTTCTCTTAAATCTTCAAATTTATTAGCATCTATTGGGAATAATCCAGAATATACTGTAGGTTTCATTGGTTTATATCCTGGTAATTTATCTTTAGCAGGATTACTCTCTAATGTAATAGTGTCACCTACGTGGACATCACTTATACTTTTAATAGAAGCAGCTAAGTATCCTACTTCTCCAGCTTTTAAAGAAGTAACTTCTTTTTCTTTAGGAGTATTAATATATAAACTAACTACATCATATACTGCATTAGTTTCCATCATTTTAACTAAATCTTTTACTTTTACTTCTCCATCAACTACTCTAATACTAGTAATTACTCCTCTATATGAATCAAATAAACTATCAAATATTAATGCTTTTAAAGGAGCATTTCTATTACCAGTTGGTGCTGGAATAACATCTATTATTTTATCTAATAATTTATCTACACCAACTCCAGTTTTAGCACTAGTTAAAACTATTTCATCTCTATTAAATCCAATATTTTCTAATTCACTTATTACTTTTTCAGGATCAGCTGAAGGTAAATCTATCTTATTAATAACTGGTATTATTTTTAAATTATTATCTAAAGCTAAATATAAATTAGCTAATGTTTGAGCTTCTACTCCTTGAGATGCATCCACTACTAAAATAGCTCCCTCACAAGCAGCTAAACTTCTTGATACCTCATATGAAAAATCCACATGACCTGGAGTATCTATTAAATTAAGCATATATTCTATATTATTCTTTTCATACTTTAAGCTAACAGCATTTAACTTAATAGTAATACCTCTTTCTCTTTCAAGATCCATAGAATCCAACATTTGCTCTTTTAATTCACGTTTCTCTATAGCATGAGTTAATTCTAGTATTCTATCAGCTAAAGTACTCTTACCATGATCAATATGAGCTATAATACAGAAATTTCTAATATTCTCTTGCATCTCATGCCCTCCATTTACTTATTATACCATAAAAAAAGTACTTATTAGTACTTTTTTATTTAATCTCACTACTGTAGAAATACAATATATTACTTGTATCTTTTATCTTAAAATTATATGTAATAGTAGCAGCTTTATTAATATATTTATTTATAGTAATATTTTTAAGATCATCTTCAGTTTGATCTACAGAAGATTCTATTATATTTTCATGATTATAATCTTTAGAAATAGTAACTTCATACTTACCATCACTTT
>Ga0310786_10012437_pt1 | contig 10537 bp, 7 predicted proteins | sample AusTroGonzalo_MG_FD_203881 | JGI IMG/M metagenome (GOLD analysis project Ga0310786, IMG submission 203881) | Bovine rumen microbial communities from tropical cattle in Woodstock, Queensland, Australia - Gonzalo_03 (v2) (version 2) | ecosystem: Host-associated > Mammals > Digestive system >... | reverse complement strand
CGACAAGAACATGTTTATGAAAAACAACGTGTTGATGGACATGGTGAAAGTCGGTGCCCAGCTGATGATGCAGACCTCTGATGGCCGTCCGATTGCCGGTGTTGTCCGTGCGATTGGCGATACCACCGTGACGATGGACTTCAACCACGACATGGCTGGCAAACACCTCCATTTCTCAGGCGAAATCCTCGATGTGCGCGAGTCGACGGATGAGGACTTTGCTCCTGGTGGCTGCAGCGGTTGTGGCGGTAGCTGCGATGGTGGCTGCGAGAGCTGCAAATAAAAGAAAAAGCCGCGCATCGCGCGGCTTTTTCTTTTATTTCCTCAGCCCAGCCAATTGCTGCTCAATGACAGCGATCTTGGCTTCGGCATCGGCTTTCTTCTTGCGTTCCTTTTCCACCACGGCGGCAGGAGCACCGCTGACGAAACGTTCGTTGGAGAGTTTAGCCTCCACACTCTTCAGGAAGCCTTGGGCATATTTCAGCTCCTCTTCGAGCTTTTTGATCTCAGCCTCCACATCGACGCTGCCCGTAAGCGGCACGAAAAACTCGGTGCTGCCCACGATGAAGCCGAAGGCACCAGCAGGAGCCTCAGCCACATAGTTGATTTCGCTCACATTACAGAGCTTGGCAATCACGCAGTCGAAGTCCTTGTTGGCATTGCCCTTCACCACGAGTTGGATGGCCTCGCGGTTAGCGATGTTCTTGTCGCTGCGCACCTTGCGGACGTTGTTGATGACCTCTTGGGTGAACTCAAACTGCTTCAGGATTTCCGCGTCAAAGTCTTGGAACTTGGGCTGCTGAGCGATGATGATGTCGTCGCCGTCCTTGCGCTCGGCGATGGCGTGCCAGATCTCCTCGGTGATGAACGGCATGAAAGGATGCAGCATCAGCATCAGGTGCTCGAAGAACTGGATGGTGGCGGCGTAGGTCACGGGGTCGATGCCCTGGCCTTGCGGAGCCTTCACCATCTCGAGATACCAGGAGCAGAAGTCGTCCCAAGTGAGCTTGTAGATGCCCATCAAGGCGTCGCTCAAGCGGTACTTGTCGATGTTGTCGTTGGTCTCGGCCTGCACTTGATTGAAACGGGCATCAAACCACTTCACGGCCATCTTGGCGGCCTCGGGTTGTGCGGCGTTCTCGTCCACGTTCCAGCCTTTCACCAGACGCAGGGCGTTCCAGATTTTGTTGCAGAAGTTACGGCCTTGCTCGCAGAGGGCTTCGTCGAAGAGGATGTCGTTGCCGGCAGGGGCGCTGAGCATCATGCCCATGCGCACGCCATCAGCACCGAACTTGTCAATCAATTCAATCGGATCGGGGGAGTTGCCGAGGCTCTTCGACATCTTGCGGCCCAACTTGTCTCTTACGATACCCGTGAAGTACACGTTCTTGAATGGCACTTCGCCTTGGTATTCTTCACCGGCCATAATCATGCGCGCCACCCAGAAGAAGATGATGTCGGGGGCGGTGATGAGGTCGTTGGTGGGGTAGTAGTACTTGAACTCGGCATTGTCAGGGTCAAGGATGCCGTTGAAGAGCGACAGAGGCCACAACCACGAACTGAACCACGTGTCCAAGGCATCGTCATCCTGACGCAGGTCGTTGAGGGTCAGATTCTTGTTGCCCGTCTTTTCGATGGCGAGTTTCAGGGCTTCTTCAGGTGTCTCGGCGACCACGAAACCGCCTTCAGGCAGGTAGTAGGCCGGAATCTGATGGCCCCACCACAACTGGCGGCTGATGCACCAGTCCTTGATGTTCTCCAGCCAGTGACGGTAGAGGTTGACATACTTGGCGGGATAGAACTTGATGTCACCGTTGAGCACGGGTTTCAGCGCGATGTCGGCGAGGTGTTCCATCTTGAGGAACCACTGCATGGAGAGCTTCGGCTCAATCGGCACGTTGGTACGCTCGGAGTAACCCACCTTATTATTATAGTCTTCGATCTTCTCCAACAGGCCGGCTTCTTTCATGTCGATGATGATCTGCTTGCGGCAGTCTTCGCGGCTCATGCCGATGTACATGCCAGCGGCTTCGCTCAAAGTGGCGTCGTCGTTGAAGATGTTGATGCTCTGCAGGTTGTGCTTCTCGCCCAGCATGTAGTCGTTCACATCGTGTGCAGGAGTGACTTTCAAGCAGCCCGTACCGAACTCGATGTCGACATAGTCGTCCTCAATGACGGGGATGACACGGTTGACCAACGGCACCACGACTTTCTTGCCGCGCAGCCATTGGTTCTTCGGGTCGGCGGGGTTGATACACATGGCCGTATCACCCATGATGGTCTCAGGACGTGTGGTGGCCACCACGGCGTAACGGCGACCTTTCTCATCGGTGTGGATGATTTCGCCTTCAGCACCGGTGGCACCTGTGCCATCATCCTCGTGGAGGTAGTAGCGGAGATAGAACAACTTGCTGTGTTCGTCCTTGAAGACCACTTCCTCGTCGCTCAAGGCAGTGAGTGCCTTTGGGTCCCAGTTGACCATACGGACACCGCGGTAAATCAGGCCTTTGTTATACAGGTCGACGAAGGCACGGATGACGCTCTTCGAGCGGATGTCGTCCATGGTGAACGAGGTGCGTTCCCAGTCGCAGGAGCAACCCAGACGGCGCAGCTGCTTGAGGATGATGCCACCATGCTCGTGGGTCCAGTCCCAAGCGTGCTTGAGGAACTCCTCGCGGCCGATGTCAGTCTTCTTGATACCCTGTTGAGCCAGCTTGTTCACCACCTTGGCTTCGGTAGCGATGGAGGCGTGGTCGGTGCCGGGCACCCAGCAGGCGTTCTTGCCTTGCATGCGGGCGCGGCGGATCAGGATGTCCTGAATCGTGTTGTTCATCATGTGGCCCATGTGAAGCACGCCGGTCACATTGGGCGGCGGGATCACGATGGTATAGGGTTCGCGTTCGTCGGGGGTGGAGTGGAAGTAGTTCTTGTCCATCCAGTGTTCGTACCATTTGCCTTCAACTTCCTGAGGGCTGTATTTGCTGCTGATTTCCATAGTCGTAAAAATGAAGCGCAAAAGTAGGCATTTTTCGGCAATGCTCCGACTTTTTTCGCCATTTTTGCAATGGCATTGATTATTTTCCTATTTTTGTCCGTTAATTGAAAATGAGAATAATCATTCAACAATCAAATTCATAACATTATGGTATTATTACAAACCAATCTTACAATGGTGCTGCTGCTCTGTATCCTTGCAGTGGTCACCGTGTTCCTTATTTATTACGTCTCAAAGGCGAAGAAGGAACATCCCAAAGGCTTGATTGCCGCCGCTTTAAGTAACATGGGTGAGCGTTTCGGCTACTACATCATGAACGCCATCCTGTTGCTCTTCCTTGTTTCCAAGTTTGGTCTGCCCGATGGCACTGCTGGCTTGATTTACTCAGTGTTCTACTGTGGAATCTATGTGTTGAGTTTGGTGGGTGGTATCATCGCCGACCGTACCCAGAACTACAACCGCACCATCCAGTGGGGTTTAATCATTATGGCTATCGGTTACATCGCGCTGGCTATCCCGCTCTTCAGCAAGGTTGATGGCATCATCGTCGATGGTAATGGCAAATGGTGGGGCATTCTGCTCTTCACCTGCTTTGCCCTGCTTTGCATCGCTTTCGGTAACGGTCTTTTCAAAGGCAATCTGCAAGCCTTGGTCGGAAAGATGTACGACAATTTCGAGGCTGAGGCAGCCAAGCAAGGCCCTGAGGCTTTGGCCATGGCCAAGGAAAAGCGCGACAGCGGTTTCCAGATTTTCTACGTGTTCATCAACATCGGCGGTGTCGTGGCTCCCTTCGTGGCTCCCATGCTGCGTACCTGGTGGCTTAAGATCCACAACTTCGTTTATAACGCCGATATGCCGGCCCTCTGCCATCAATACTTGAAAGACGGTGTGGCGACGAACAAGTTCATGGAAACCATGAGCAAATCTGTCGTCGATGGCGGTGCAGCCGACAACTTGTTGCAGTTCAGCTCTGACTATATTGAGGTCTACAACCAAGGCATCCACTTCGCTTTCATCGCTTCGATGGTTGCCATGCTCATCTCTTTGATTGTTTTCTTCACCCAAAAAAAGCGTTTCCCGCAGCCTGGCAAGAAGCACGCTCTTGAAGTTGCCAACTACACCCCGGAGGAGAAACTGGCTATGGCAAAGGAAATCAAGCAGCGCATGGCCGCTTTGTTTGCCGTGTTGGGCATTGCCGTGTTTTTCTGGTTCTCGTTCCATCAGAATGGTCAGTCTCTGACTGTTTTCGCACGCGACTTCGTTAACTCCGAACAGATTGCCCCTGAGATTTGGCAGGCATTGAATCCTTTGTATGTCATCATCCTCACTCCGTTGGTGATGGGTATTTTCGCTGCCTTGGCAAGGAAAGGTAAAGGTGTGTCGACGCCTCGTAAGATTGCCCTCGGCATGTTCATTGCCGGCATGGCCTATCTCTTCTTGATGGTGTTGTCCATCATGAACAACTATCCTTCGGGCACCGACTTCCGCGCCATGGATGCCGCTCAGATGGATGCCGCAGGATTGCATAAGCAAGGGTATTGGGTGATGTTTGTCATCTATTTCTTCCTGACCGTAGCCGAATTGTTCATCTCGCCGCTGGGTCTGTCGTTTGTGTCGAAGGTCGCACCTCGTCACTTGTTGGGTCTCTGCCAAGGTCTGTGGCTGGCAGCTACGGCTGTGGGTAACCTCTTCATCTTCCTCGGACCAGTCATGTACAATGCATGGCCGATTTGGATCTGCTGGACCGTGTTCTTCGCCGTCTGCATCATCTCCATGGGCGTCATGTTCGGTATGGTGAAATGGCTTGAAAGAGTGACAGAATAATTGAAAATAAATAACTGTATGACAAGGGCTTGCGCAAGCAAGCCTTTGTCGTATAACTGAACAACTGACAACTAATAACTAGCAACTATGTTCAAGGGTCATCCTAAAGGCTTATACGCCCTCGCATTGGCCAACACGGGCGAACGTTTCGGCTACTACACCATGCTGGCCATCTTTGTGCTCTTCCTGCAGGCCAAATTCGGCTTCAACGAGGCGCAGGCGGGCAACATCTACGGCATCTTCCTCGGATGCGTCTATTTCATGCCGCTCATCGGCGGTATGCTTGCCGACCGTTTCGGCTATGGCAAGATGGTGAAGTCGGGCATCGTGGTCATGTTCCTCGGCTACCTGCTGCTGGCGGTTCCCATGATGGGGACAACGGCCAAGGTCACCATGTTCTCGGCTTTGGCACTCATCGCCATCGGCACGGGCCTGTTCAAGGGCAACCTGCAGGTGATGGTGGGCAACCTCTACGACGAAGCCAAATACAGCCCCTTCCGCGACAACGGCTTCAGCCTGTTTTACATGGCCATCAACATCGGCTCGATGTTCGCGCCCATCACGGCTACCAAAGTCACTGACCTCTTCCTGGGTAAGGCTGGCTTTACCTATGTGCCGCAGATTCCTTCTTTGGCGCACCAATACCTCGATGGCACAATCACGTCCGAAGCACTTTCGTCTTTCGAGGCTTTGGCGGTGCAACAAGGCGGCGACATCAACAACCTTGCTGGTTTCGCCAACGAATACATCAATGCCTTGTCGGGCGCCTACAACTACGGTTTCGGCGTGGCTTGCCTCTCGCTGATTCTCTCCATGGCCATCTACCTGAGCTGCCGCAAGTGGTTCCAGCATGCCGACGTCAACACCAAGCAGGCCAAGGCGATGGCAAGCACCACAGTGAATGTGGTGGAGCTGTCGAAGGAGCAGACCCGCGAGCGCATCACCGCATTGGTGATGGTCTTCGCCGTGGTCATCTTCTTCTGGATGTCGTTCCAGCAGGCCGGTCTCTGCCTGACCTACTTCGCCCGCGACTACACACAAAGCACCGTCAGCGGATTTACACGCTTTGGATTCAACATATGGTCATTGACCTTGGTTGCAGTCTCAATTTACACGATGTTTGGAGCATTTCAGGCCACAAAACCCATGAATCGTGGCATCCTGTGTGGCATCACGTGTTTCCTCTGGATTATGGCGTGGACGATCTATCGCGTCATGCCCGACCCCATCAACATCCTGCCGCAGCAGTTCCAGCAATTCAACCCCTTCTTTGTGGTTGCCCTGACACCCGTCTCGATGGCAGTCTTCGGTGCGCTTGCCAAGAAAGGCAAGGAGCCTTCCTCGCCGCGCAAGATTGGCATGGGTATGATTGTGGCTGCCTTGGGCTTCTTGATTCTGGTGGTATGCTCCTTCCCGCTTGCCAGCCCCGCAGAGCTGAAGGCACAAGGTGGCGTGAGTAGCACTTTGGTCTCGCCCAACTGGCTGATCAGCACCTATTTCGTGTTGACCTTCGCCGAGTTGCTGCTGAGTCCCATCGGCATCTCCTTCGTCACGAAGGTGGCGCCGCCTAAGTACAAGGGCATGATGATGGGCCTGTGGTTCTGCGTGACCGCCATCGGTAACTACCTCACCAGCGTCATCGCCCGCATCTGGGGCACGGGTATGCCGCTCTGGATGGTTTGGGGCGTGCTCGTCGTCCTCTGCCTGCTCTCCGCCGTGTTCATCTTCTCGATTATGAAGCGACTGGAAAGGACTACGCAGGGATGCTGAAAACCAATTTGAAATGATTATAAGGCTGTCACATCGTGGCAGCCTTTTTTTTGTGTTTTATTGATAAAAGGAAAAGTTTAGTATATTTGCAGCTGATTGTTCGGGGAAAAATCCGAGCAGTTGAAGGCAATTTGTGCTAATACCTAGTTACGAATCTGGAAAATTTAAGCAGAGGTATTTGACATTGATTTGCCAGCCTATATTGTATCAATCAGATATTCTGTTGATTACATACAGGCTAGGTAAACATGTACAAATTATTCTGCAAGGTTTTCCAGGCCTGTAACTGATAACGAGTACAATAAGTTTCCTAGCCTTCTTATGTGCAATCTTAAACCTGCCGAATCGGGGAAGCAATAGGTGGGAGATTATGACATGTCATATATTAAGGGTGAAAAAATGATTACTATTGAACAAGCAAAACGAATTATTAGAGATCTGAACAATGAATTCGATTCCCATGACTTTATCGAAAACTACATTACCCAATTCGAAAGGGAGTATGTTAACATGTTGGTTGATAAAATCGAAAGCGAACAAATTTTCAGAACCGTAAATGCTTCAATCGGACGGTTCTTGGCTGATAACCAGTGCGAACTTGGGATTGCCAAAAATGGGCGAGAAGCATCTCAAAATGTAAAAGGTCACGAGACCGAAAACCAAGGGTGGATGAAAACGCTATAATGATATGGAAAAAGCAGGAACACAAAAGACAGTCATGCGTTTTTGTTTGACAGCAGTTGTCTTTCTTATCTTTTGCGCTTGCTCTGATGGTAAATGGGAAACTATTGGAAGTTATGGTGAAAATGATTGGCCACTTTCTATCGTAAAAGGAGAGGAAAAATACGAGTTTGATTATCATGATAACATAGCGATCCACTACTTTGATAAACAAAATGCAGAGAAAATCTGGTTCAAGCGATTCAAGAATCCTCAAAAAGATGCTATGAGAAAACGGCATGTGGTGAAAGTTCAAAAGTATATGGTTGATGGTTGGACTTATAGCGATGAAACCAAAGGAGAACAGGGGTGGCCTTGGTTCATATATAGAGGAACAGAAAAGTATGTTTTTAATTATAGCAATAATACTGTTGAACATTATTTTGACCCCGACAATGCCGAGAAGATTTGGTTCAGTTCGATTCAGGACCCACAAAAAGATGCCTTGGAATTGCGAAATGTAACAAAATCAGTTGAAAAATACATGGTTGACGGATGGATTTATAATGGTTCTTATGGTGAAAATGATTGGCCGCTATCCATCTCAAGAGGTGATGAAAAATACGATTTCGACTATCAAAACAATTCTGTAACTCATTATTGGAACAATAACAATTATGCAGAAAGACTCCGTTTTTCAGCATTTCAGAATCCTCAAAAAGATGTTCTAGAAAAACGCTATGTTATTGATGAAACGACTATTCTTTTTGACGGTTGGACATTGGAGGGTTATTATGGAGAGAAACGTTGGCCTTTATCTATGACTAAGGGTAATAGTACTGTCAAATTTGATTATCGCAACAAAGTAGCCACTCATTTTGATTCTGGTAAAGAGATCTCAAAAACATGGTTCTCTGCTTTTGACGATCCTGTGACGAACTATTTGAAACAAAGCCATGTTGTATATATAAAAAAGGCAGCCGAAAACGGATGGACATATAGTGGTAGTTATGGGAAATATGAGAGTCCTACCTCCATGTCTAAAGGAAATGAACGGTATGATTTTGACTATAAGAACGTTGCCACTGCCTATCATTTTGTGAACGGTAGACGGACAGAAGCTTTGGAATTCAGTACATTGCAATCGCCGATGGATGTAATCAACAAAAGAAGTGAGGCTAAAATAAGAGAGTATGAATTTGATTCACAAGGCAAATTGTACAAGGTGAAATATTTAAGCAAATTTGGCAATTACTACTTGCCTTTTTATATCGGTTCCGAGGGAAAAGAAGAAATAAGCAGCACTTCCATTTACAAAAAAGGTACTGGTTGGATTGATGATGTAGTGTATGAAGTTTCTTTGGTATCAAAATCTACAATGTTTGACGTCCTATTCTCAAGCGATGTATATGATATATATCAGATAGACAAAGGGACGGGTGAAAAGAACAAAATAGCCCAAGTATCACCAAATCAATTAAAGAGCTATTTATTAAGCATTCTTTATGGTTTGGAAGGCTCTTATGATAATAGCTCCATGAGACAAGGGAATAGCGTGATTTCTGAAGAGTCTTCAAGCGTGATAATCAATTCGGACAACACCAATTCAAGAGGTACAATAAATGGTGAAAAATATGTCGTAATCAATGGAACCGAACTCCGTCTACGACTTGGTCCTTCAACAAGTTCAGACACTTTCAAATGGAGTGATGGCACTAACCGTCACCCAAATAAAGGTGAAAGATTCCGATTTCTTGGCGAGTCTGGCGACTTTTATAAAATCGATTACAAAGGCAACGAAGTTTGGGTGTCGAAACAATTCACTTATTTGGAATGATTACATAAAACTATCAATCAGCCGGCAGCAATGTCGGCTTTTTTCGTGCTGATTGCAAACATTTTGCTAATTTTGCGGCAAAATTCTAAATCATGTCGCGAAACGAACAAGAACTGAAAGGTGTCACGCTGCTGGGCAACCAGAACACGCAGTACAGTTATGACTATACGCCCGAGGTGCTGGAGACGTTTGAGAATAAACATCCCGAGAACGAATACCTTGTGACTTTGGATTGCCCCGAGTTTACCTCGCTGTGCCCCAAGACGGGTCAGCCCGACTTCGGACACCTTATTATCAACTACATCCCGCGCACGCTGATGGTGGAGAGCAAGAGCCTGAAGCTCTACCTCTTCAGTTTCCGCAACCACGGCGACTTCCATGAGGACTGCGTCAACATCATCATGAAGGACCTGGTCAAGTTGATGGACCCCAAATACCTGGAGGTCATAGGTCTGTTCAACCCCCGTGGCGGCATCTCCATCAAGCCCTTCGCCAACTACGGCGACGCCGAGCATCAAGACATGGTGCGTGAGCGCCTCCTTGCCAGTTTCCACAACTCCTAACTTTAAACTAAAAACACTCAACCTTCAACTGACTCTAAACTCTACACTCTAAACTCTCAACTAAAAATGAAGGATGCTGTAATAATAATCTCAGGCGGCATGGACTCCACCACGATGCTCTATGAATTCAAGGACGAAATTGCCCTTGCCATCACCTTCGACTATGGCTCCACCCAGAACGGTCGTGAGCGTGTCTGTGCCGTGACGCATTGCCAGCGCCTGGGCATCAAACATATCATCGTTCCGCTTGAGTTCATGCACCGCTATTTCAAGAGCGCCTTGCTGATGACGGCCGACGACATTCCCGAAGGTAACTATGATGATGAGAACATGAAGTCGACGGTGGTGCCTTTCCGCAACGGCATCATGTTGGCCATTGCAGCGGGTATTGCCGAGAGTAACGGCCTGAAGCGCGTGATGATTGCCAACCATGCCGGCGACCACTCCATCTATCCCGACTGTCGCCCGGGCTTTGTCAACGCCATGTCGGACGCCATGTCGGCGGGAACCTATGAGAACATCACGGTCTTTGCACCTTATACTTATCTTAGCAAGAAGGAAATCGCTGAGCACGGCAAGGCCTTGGGCATTGATTATTCTGAGACCTATTCCTGCTACAAAGGCGGCGAGAAACACTGTGGCAAATGCGGCACCTGTCGCGAACGCCGTCAAGCCCTGCTCGACGCTGGAATTGACGATAAAACCGAATACGAATCATAAAGCTAAGGTCCCCTGTCGAAGGGCCGACCGATAATGACGGTGCTTCGACGGGCTCAGCAACCTGCCTCAACTGAATAACTGATAACTGAACAACTGCAAACTGCCAACTGAATATGTATTACGTCAGAAAAACCCTAGAAATATCCGCCTGCCATCAGCTTTACCTCG
>Ga0310786_10012435_pt1 | contig 10537 bp, 8 predicted proteins | sample AusTroGonzalo_MG_FD_203881 | JGI IMG/M metagenome (GOLD analysis project Ga0310786, IMG submission 203881) | Bovine rumen microbial communities from tropical cattle in Woodstock, Queensland, Australia - Gonzalo_03 (v2) (version 2) | ecosystem: Host-associated > Mammals > Digestive system >... | reverse complement strand
TCGTGATATAAGGACCCGATGTACATGGCAATAAAAACAAACTTACCAAAAATCAAACAACAAATGCTCAAATTGGAGATGTAGCCCTTTTGATTACTTTATGCATTGTAGGTCTCCGAGCTAGTGGAACTTCCATACGAAATCATTCACCATACCAAAAGAAATCTTTCAAATTTGCAAGTCACACGATGATTCCAAGTATTCATACAATCCATTTGATTATAACTGTATTAGTAGCACTAGCTAATGCTGAAAATAGTCCAAGTCACATCGCTAAGTAAGATAAAAATACAGCCAAAGCAAACAAAAATCCAGCTAAAATGGCTTTCTTTTTATCTTTTGTTTCAATTAGTATCGAAGAGAGGAGTAGTAAAATCACAGCAAAAGCACATGGGTTTATACTATCTGCTAATGCAGCAGGAATCATGACTCCCAAAAATGATCGATGATTTTCTGTATCTGTTTCTACGGTTCATTGAACATCTCATGTATCAATTTCGCTACAATTTAAATCTGGACAATTTTCCTGGTTACATGTGAAGTTTTCATCTTCAGCATCTATTTTTTCCTGAAAAAAAGAAATTATTTTACTGTCTCCAGCCACATAATTACATTCATTTTCATTGTTTATTATCAAGAAAGGTACTCAAGCTTTTGATGAATCAATTTCCAATTTATCTACATATTCTTGGAATAAAAGCACATTGTCTCTATTGAAATAGATTTCTCTCATATCAATATTGTACTTTTTCTCTATATTTTCTTTTTCAAAAAACTTTTCTACTTTTGCACAGTGAGAACATCCATTCCCATAAAAATAAATATACTCTTGTGCAAAAGAAAATCAGAACAAAAATATTAAAGAAAACAATATTGCAACAAGTTTCTTCATTTAACAAAAATCACAAAATAAATTAAACCGATATATTAATTTTTAAACATATCTTTGTTTTTCAAAACAAACAATGTGCAGATTATTGATATGATTAATGATACTAATTCTGTTCCGAATGAAAGTCATGATACAAATATTGATATTATCAAAACGATAATTTCAATTGCTACAGAGATAATAGCTACAGCAGGTAACCATTTTTTCATTTTCATCAATCATCTGCTAATAATTAGGACCAAAGCTGCAGCCACAAGTGAAATGATAGACAATAAAAAGACTCACACAACACCATGGAACAAAGCCACAATTCATCCAATGAAAGATATTATTGCAAAAATCGCAAAAATTCATCATCATATTAATCACAAGATTCACAAAACTCTACAGATAGTTTCTAAATTTTTTCTTACTCGTACATTTGCTTTTTCCATGAAAGACAAATTCAAAATTTCTTTTACCCATGAAGCATTGATAATTTTATCCACAAATCATACTTTTTTTACTAAATTATCAACTTCTTTGTCTGTTTTTGCTTCAAATGCTTCTACCTTTTTTTCTACTTCAACTACTTTTTCTTTTACTTCAGCTTTTTGAGTTTCTACTTTTTTAGCTGTTGGCTTTTTTTCTACTACCTTTTTATTAGTAGCATTAGCTTTGTTTGTTTTCTTTTCTGGCATTTTATAAATTTATTAATGATAAAAAAAAGAACTATTATATACCAATATCTAAATAAAATGTTTTTTCAACTAAAAAAACTAAAATTTTTTATTCAGCTTGATAATAAATTTTAATTGAGTATAAGAAACTCCGCTTATTTTTTAAGATAACGAATTATGAAAATAGGATTATCTGAACATTTTGATTACAAAAAACTTCTGAGATTTACGGCACCAACGATGATTATGATGCTTTTCAATTCGATTTATGGAGTAGTAGATTGATTTTTTGTTTCCAATTTTGTCTGAAAAGATGGTTTTACTGCTGTAAATCTGACTTTCCCTGTCTTGATCATGATAGCATCATTTTGATTTATGGTGGGAAATGGATGAAGTGCTTTGATTTCAAAAACTCTTTGAGAAAAAAATCTGCCATTGGCAAAAAAATATTTTTCAATGTTAACTTTATTCATTGTGATTTGTGGATTGATATTGAGTGTTGTGTGATTCTTTTTGATTTGACCAATCATGAGTATGTTAAAAGCATCATGAGATGTATTGTCTAATTGTATATTGTACGGAAGAATATTGTTTGTATCTTTGATATTCTTTATGTTGCAGCATGCATTTCAGAGTTTTTTCATAGTAAACGAAAGACCTGATTTGTGACTAAAAGTTGCCGTGATTATGGGAGTTATGAACATGATATTGGATTTCGTTTTCATGTACCGATTCAAAATGTGAATTTTGTGAGCAGGTTTGGCAACAGCAATCGCACAGATGTTGTGAGCAGCAATCCCATTGGTATATTTCATGACAAGCAAAACTTCAAAACTTGGTTTCGTGAAAACATGATTGGAATTCAAACCAATTTTGAAAAGTTGTATCAATGGAAGTAGCGAGATGCTGACTACATTTTCTATGTCATTGGTAAATATATTATTCAACTACCAATTAATCAAATATTTTGGAAATGATGGAGTAATTGCCTATGGAATCATAATGTATGTATGATTCATTTTTACTGGAGTTTATGTGTGATATTCGTTCTGAGCTACTCCTATTATTTGATATAATTACTGAGCAAAAAATCATGAAGAATTGAAAAATGTATTGTTTAGAAGCTTGAAAATATTGTGATTTGCAGCTATTGTACTGACATTGTCAGCTGAGGTCTTTTCTTGATTGCTTGCAAAAATATTCGTAAATTACGATCCAGAATTATTAGCTTTCACAACAAAAGCAATTAGGTTGTATGCAATATGATATATCGTCCAATGGATAAATATTTTTTGATCGGCATTTTTCACATGATTGAACAACGGACTTGTTTCTGCATGTATTTCCTTTTTGAGGATGTTCGTATTCCAATTAGCGATGATTTTCGCTATACCATATTTCTTTGGTAGTGAGTGGATTTGGCTTGCTACTGCTAGTGCTGAAATTCTTGGAATCACTGTGACTATTAGTTTCTTGGTTTCAAAGAGAAAGAAGTATGGATATACATAAATTTATTCGGCTTTAAAATTTTTGTTTGAAATGAAAAATATTTTAAAAATAAAAGAGGAGTTTGGAAAATCTCACAGTTCATTGAAGTTGATTTTGACTGTGATATTTATTGTGACATTGTTGGTAAGTAATGTCATCACTGGAAGACAGATAGAATTGCCTTTTGGGATTGTGATGACATGAGCAATAATAATTTTTCCAATCACATATATTTTGTCTGATGTTTTCAGTGAGGTCTATGGATACAAATGGAGTAGGATTACTTGTTATCTGTGATTTGCTTGTAATTTGTTTATGTCGCTTGTTTTTATGGCTGTGATAAATATGAAAGCTCCGGCTTATTTTGAAAATGCTGGTGCTTATTCCATAGCTTTGTGAAATACTTGGAGAATCCTTATTTCTAGCTTAGTTGCTTATGTGGTCTGAGACTTTGTGAATGATAAAATTTTTCAAAAAATGAAAGCAAATCATCCGGATGACAATAAATGATTTGGTTGGAGAGCTATACTTTCGAGTTTTGTCTGAGAAACTGTAGATAGTGGAATTTTCATTCCGCTTGCATTCATAGGAACTATGCCAACTAAAACTCTTTTGCTCATGATAGCATTGCAAGTAGTATTCAAAGTTATATACGAAATAATAGTTTTACCGCTCACGATTTTTGTTACCAAAAAAGTTCAAAAGTATGAGGATAAACTCTGTTTATAACAAAATAGAGTCCACTGATGCTTGATTATCCTATTATTACATCAATAGGTATATACTTTTTCAACTAAAAAACTTGAAAAAATTTAATTATTCATTAAAAAATCTGCATTGTATTATTAATTTTTAATTATTAATTATTAATTATGAAGAAATTCTACATTACTACTGCTATTGCTTATCCAAATGCTAAACCACATATTGGGCATGCTTTGGAAATTATTATTGCTGATACAATCGCAAGGATGTATAGGATGACTGGTAAACAAGTAGAATTTCAGACATGAACAGATGAGCATGGTATCAAAAACCGAAGAACAGCTGAAAAAGAATGAAAAGAAATTCACGAATTTTTGGATGGAAATGTAGAAGGGGAGTGATGATTCAAAGATATGTACTCTCAGCTAAAAATATCAAATGATACATTCATTAGGACATCAGATAAAGATAGACATTATGCTTGAGCACAACTATTGTGGCAAAAAATGGCTGCAAAATGAGATATTTACAAGCAAGCATACAAATGACTTTATTGTGCTGGATGTGAGTCATTTAAGACAGAAAAAGATTTAGTAAAAAATGAAAAATGAGTATTGGTTTGTCCAGATCATCCAAATTGAGAAATCGAAGAAGTTGACGAAGAAAACTATTTCTTCAAATTATCTAAATACAAAGATCAAGTGGCAGAAATAATCAAGAAAGATGAATATTTAGTATTCCCGAATGAAAGAAAGAATGAGATTTTGGCATTTTTGGAAAATGCAAAAGATGTAAGTTTTTCTAGACCAAAAACTAGTTTACCACGATGAGTCCCTGTACCATGAGATCCTGACCATGTAATGTACGTATGGTGTGACGCACTATCAAATTATCTCACAGGACAGTGATTTGGAATAAATGACAATCGAGAAAATTCTCGACCAGCAGATTTACACATAGTTTGAAAAGATATTTTGAGATTCCATGCTGCATTTTGGCCTGCAATGCTATTGTCAGCAGATTTGCCTTTGCCAAAGCAGTTACTTTCTCATGGATTTTTGACTTTGAACTGAAAAAAGATGTCAAAATCTACTGGAAATGTAATCGATCCAATGGAACCTTTGCAAAAATATGGAAGAGACGCTATGTCTTTCAATTTATTGTACGATGTACCAACTGATTGAGACGGAGATTTCTCAATGGATAGACTTGGAAATGTATACAATAGTATGATAATTTGAGCTCGATGAAATTTAGTAAATAGAGTGACAAAATTAGGTGAAAAGTACTGAATTACACAAGCACAAGCATGAGATTTAGCAAATTGGTTTGATGAATTTAATATAAATAGTGTACAAGAGTACCTGGATAAAAAAGATATCAGATGATATTTGGAGAAATGGTATCAATTAGTACAAAAAGCAAATGAGTTTATCACAAAGCAAGAACCTTGGGTAAAGTACAAAGACGAAGCAACTCAATGAGAAGCTATTGAATGTTTAGAAAATTTGCTTTATGTAGTAAAAAATTTAGCAATATTGTCAGCTCCAGTGCTTATTGATTGATTTGAAAAAATGAAAAATATTTTATGATTTGATTTAGCTATGGGTCTTGATTCTACAAAGAATTGATCGTTTGATAGCTGGAAAGATGCTTTCGATGCAAAGGATTTCAAAGTAAATCTAAAATCAGAAATAATTTATCCTAGAATTGATGGGTAAAAAAATTTTAAATCAATCCGGAAAATAATAAATTATCATTTTTTACATTAGTTCCTAGAATTTTTCTAACTTCTAACCATTTTTGAGCAGAATCAAATTGATCTTTTTGTATGTAGTAAGCAATAATTCCATCCAAAAATTGTTCTGTAATTCAAGCAGTGCTTATATCAAGTAATACTTGATATTTTACTCAAATTGGAGAGTCTTGTAGAATTTTTATTATATTTTTAAATTTATTTTTTAATTCATCATTTTCAGATAGCTTTTCATCAAATAAATCAAGTGTTCAAAGTTTTCCTTGGCTCATTAGACAAACCAAGTTTTTTAAGTCATCATCTCAAGCAAAATATCATTTTTCATCACAATATTTTTGTAATTCTTCATATGAATATTCAAAAAATGGAATTATGATTGCCCTAGAAATTATTGTATCTAATATCCTGGATTTATTACTAGTTGTTGCTATGATAACTCTATTTGGTAGTGGTTCTTCACACGTCTTTAGGAAAGCATTTATAGCTGACCTATTCATTCTCTCAATATTTTCAATTAAGACTATTTTTTTTGTTCATGCTGGAGATACTTGTAACCAATCATTTATTTCTCTTGTACCAATATCAGTATAATTGTATGAATCTTGTAGTGTTTTTGTTGTTTCATTGGTATCTTTGTACTCTACTTTCAATTCATGTTCTTTTCACATTTTATCTGAAAAGTCTTTGATATGCAAAAAATCATTATAAAAAAAATCTCACAAAATTTGTTTTGCTAATTCGATTACGATTCCTGATTTTCATACACCTTTTGGCCCACTTAAGATGAAAAAATTCACCTTTTCACTGGATCATCATAAATATTTTTCCAAAAGTTCTTTACTATGTTCGTTTGCTTTATTCATATTAAAATTCTAATATAAACAAATACTTTAATATTGTTTTACTTTTCTTTTTCAAATAAAAAAAGGCAAGATTACTTGCCTATTAATTTAGAAACCAATTCATCAATCCAATCTCCGTGACCAAATACTGAGATGTCAGAAAGTAAGAGTTTTTTGTCAAAGTCTTCATAGGATAATGGCTCAAATCCTTGGAGTTCTTCAAATGCAATTTCCAAGTCATCCTTAGAAAAGACTGGGATTCTTTTTTTCGCTGTATTAGGCACACACCCAATTACAACAACTACTGCAACTTTCATTTTTTATTTTTTTTGTGTAAAGTATTGATATTATACATAAATGTGCATTAATGTCAAATCATTTTTTGGAAAACTGTATTAGTTTTTGATATTTTTGAAGTATTTAGATTATAATGTAGTGTGATTTTTATTTTGTAGATAAAACTAATGACTATAAATACGCCACAGAATAACAAAGATGGTTCTAATTTGTGAAATCTATATACAATCAGTCAATCATCTTCAGATAGAATACTAGATAATTTTTGAAAAGAGAATAAAATTATTTTGTTTTTATGAGAGAGTGCCGATCCTGAAACGGTTATGAAATCTATAGAAGATAGTATAGATGAAATTAAAAAACATAATTTTTATGCATTTTGATCAGAGTGAGAAATATATAAAATAATTGCTGTTGATAAGGATCATGGAATAAGAAAACTTTTAGTAGCAAAAAAAAGATTTGATAATAATCCAGATAATGAATATAAGCTACATGAAAAAATTAGTGAATTGGTAGGAGATTGAGACACTGTGAAAGTTCCTAAGTTGCGATGACAATTCCAGTCTAAATGATATAATTATATAGTTATGGATTTTATAGAGTGAAAAACACTATATCACAAAATCGTTGAATGAATCATAGGAGCAAAGGCAAAACAGATAGAAGCAAATGCTACATGAAAAACAGAGGCAGAAAAAAATATTGCATCTTGTGAAGCATTTGATCTTAGACATAAGATAAGCGGTGCGAAATCAGATTCAGATGTTGATCATATCTTTTGAAAATGGTACGAATATGACAGTAATAAAACAAAAGAAGCTTTTGATAGAGAAAAGTGGAAGGTCAAAATTTTTTGAAGTGAAGAATGAAAAAAGATAAAAGCAGAATTGAAATGATTTATAGATATGATACATAAAAATTGATTTTATCATAGAGATTTACATGAAAAAAATATTATATTTTGAGATGATGGAAAAATTTATGTAATTGATTTTTGAAAATCTTTTTTCAAAGATCCAAAAGAGGGAGAACCATCTACAAAAGATATATATATAGTTGATATATGAGAACAGACATGAAGATATCCAGAAGATGAATGCATTTTGAATATAATAGAATGAGTAACAAAGACTGAAGAAGATGAAGAAAATGAAGAATTTGCTAAACAAAAGAAAGCAGAAGCAAAAAATTTAACCAAAGGTGAAATGGTAATTGAAAGTATAGACTTTAGTAAAATCAAATCCAGAAAGATAAAAAATGGAATTAATGACCATTTTTGATGAATAGATCAATTAAAAAGAGCGATAAAAAAAGAGAGCAAACGTGTATATACAGTAGATGACTTTATAGATACAATCGGTGAGCCTGAAGATTTTACTCTAATATTATTTTCCATTACAAAAGAAAATTTAGATAGTATTTTGATGGAATGAATTCCAAATGCCAAGAAAATAATCTTGAAAAAGATTAAAGACAAACGAAATGAAAAATTAGAGGAGAAAGATTGGAATAAATTATTTGGAGAAGGGGATGTGGATGTAAACAAATTAAATGAGGTACTAAAAAATTGGAATAAAGAATGATATGAAGAAATTTTTAGTTATATGAATGTAAGCAATCTGAAAGATATTAAACCAATGCAAGTTATGGTAAAAACAATAAAAGATATAGAAATTATTGAACAATATTTACTTGATATAAAACAAGCTTTAAATTAAAATAAAAAAGCACCCTTGTGAAGATATTGCTTGAGTGCCTTTTAATATATATCTTAAAGTATTATTTATTTTTTGATTACTGCTTCGATAGCTGCGAAACCACCATTATCTTTTTCGTTTGTTAGAATATATAATTCATCTCCAGGTCTTCCTTTGAAGAATGTAACAGCTGCTTGATTCAAGAAGAATGTCTGTCCATCATCTGTCACAGCTGTGAATTTATTGTCATCAGTTTTGCTCAAAGTAGCTCTGATATGTTTTCTCTCTACTGGATTAATTAATTTATATACGAATTGTCCATTGTCCAAAATTTTCAATTTCAAGATATCTCCTGGTACTAATTTTGTCTTACTAGAGTAATTCAATGGAACTGGATATTTCTTTTGATCTGCACCGACCATGAAATATCAATCAAATTTTCATTCAACAACTTGTACATTTTCTTCTGTATAAGTCTTTAATTCTTCAGTACCAATTGCTTCTGTAACTTCTTTGTCGTCCAAAGATTTTGGATCTTTTGGATCGAAATTTGTTAATTTATTCAAAACTAATTTAATTCTTTTTAGATCTGTTTCAATTGTAGAAATTGTGTTTTTTACGAATTGAATCATTTGATTGTGCTTTTCCATTACTTCATCATTAGTACTTTTTTTTGTAGAAGCTGTCTTTGTAACTTTTGTTTCTTCTACTGGAGTTGTAGTTTCTTCTGTCATTTTTGTTTTTATTATCATATAAATTTTAGCTAATAGCTTATAGCTTGTAGCTAATAGCGAAGGATTTTTTTTCATTTATCTCATTTAAGTCAAAGCTATTAGCGATCGGCTATTAGCCAATGGCTGATATTATTATAATCAGAAAATAAAATAATGCAAATTTTTTTTGAGTTTTTTATGAAAATATTACTTGCGATTTTATGATATTTTATTATTATATGTCTTGCAAAATTTCTTAAAATTTGTCCCGGTCGTTCAATGGATAGGACATCCCGAAGAGTCGGGATAATCGTGGTCCAGAGAACAGAGTAATAAGAAAAACTAAATTTGTCCTGATGGATGAATGGATAGAACATCCCGAAGAATCGGGATAATCGTGGTTCGAAGAGTAGAGTAATAAAAGAAATTAAATTTGTCCCGGTCGTTCAATGGATAGGACACAGTCCTGCGAAGACTGTAATCCCGGTTCGACTCCGGGTCGGGGCAAAATGGACTATAAATTACAGAATGTTCTGTAATTTTTTTTAAAATTATAATTCAAAAACTTTATCATTTCAAAGATCATAAGATTGGCATACTCAATTTTTTGAATATGGAGCGTGAAGTGTATTATCTTCTTCATAATATTCTAAATAAGATTTTCCGTTGATTGTTCATAATTTTATGAATCGTTCATCTCATCATAATTTGTAAACATTAGCTTCAAGCCAAGTTTTTTTATTTCAAATAGCAACGATTACTTCTTTGTTTTTATCTCAATCAAAATCTTCAAAATATATTTCAGCAAATAGTCAGTCTAATAGGTCATTGTAATCATCTACGATTTCGTGAGTAAAATCATAAATAAAATTATATCATTGATCTCATACAATTCACAAAATCTTTGTTCAGTTTGGATTATCTGGTCAGATTGCAAAATATTCTTCAACTCAATCTCAATTCAAATCAATTTTGATTTCTCTTGTTTCAAAATCTCTTTTCAAAGTCACATAATCGGAATAGAGTCCTTCAGATATTCCATAAACTAATTGACTTGGGTAATCTGGTGCAATATAATTTTTGTCCATTTTACATCATGTGTACATATATTCATTTACTGTGAATCAGTAGAAACTTCCAGGATTTTTGCTGATATGATAAGTTAAACTACATTCAGTTTCTTCTAAATCTTTTCAATCTTCAAGTGCATCATCAAAATATCTTGCTTTTACTTCGATATCTTTTTCAGAAATCTGATTGATGCTATCAATTTCAAATTTTGTTGCCCTTCACTTATTCCCTATTAAATCTGATCAATAGTATTCATAAGTGAAAAGCAGATATTTATCTCCACTTAGAATCATTCAATCTTGCACGATTTTACTTCAATCATTCAAAGTATCTCAAACTATATCTTTCAAAATTTTATCGATATCAGATTTTTTGTATGCAACTTTTACATTTTCATCGATTGGAAAAACTCAA
>Ga0310786_10012434_pt1 | contig 10537 bp, 8 predicted proteins | sample AusTroGonzalo_MG_FD_203881 | JGI IMG/M metagenome (GOLD analysis project Ga0310786, IMG submission 203881) | Bovine rumen microbial communities from tropical cattle in Woodstock, Queensland, Australia - Gonzalo_03 (v2) (version 2) | ecosystem: Host-associated > Mammals > Digestive system >... | reverse complement strand
GCCACTTCCCTACCAATACCTGATGAGGCACCAATAACAATAGCTCTCTTTTTCATTTGGCGACAAAATTAAATTTGTGACGCACAAAGATACTACATTTTCCAATATTATATGGTATACCGTAATATTTTCATTCTACATTATGCCGCCACCTTCACTTTTGCCGGTATCAACCAATGACTATAGGACATAAATATCATTAAGTCACTACATATAATGGTTTTACCCTAAGGAGAAAAGAGTTTAATACACCTAACAAAACTATTTTCAAGGCTTGAAAATATATTTTCATGGTTTGGTTATTTATTTTCAAGGCTTGGTTATAAATTTTCAAAGCCTGAAAATAGTTTATAACATAGGATTAAGGAACTTTTATACGAGGCTTAAAGAATTTTATTACAACCATCCCCGTTCTTTTGTTCTTCTCTCGGGTTTTCGTAACTTTGAGACTACGTCTCGAAGATACTTTCGCTTGGAAATGAAAAGAAAAACAACCTTTTCTTTTGTTCTTCTCTCGAATTTTCGTAATTTTGTCCCCGCAATTAAAGATTACATTGCATTCGGATAGTAGCGCAGTTGGTAGCGTACTACGTTCGGGACGTAGGGGTCGGGAGTTCGAGTCTCCTCTATCCGACAACCATTTCATCCTCACATTTTATCATTCTTAAGGAGTGTCTCCTATATAAAACGAAAGAAAACTTCCCTGTTTTCTTGTTATATCGCAAAAAATCCCTAAATTTGCATGCTTGAATTTATGTGCACATGCGCGCAATACATGCGCAAGCGTACATTTGTGGGTAAAAATTATGTTAAAAATAAACATATCACTTGAAAACAAAACCATCCTTGTGACAGGAGCTGCTGGATTTATTGGCAGCAATCTTGTTATGCGTCTCTTCAGGGATTTCAAAGAAATCAAGATTGTTGGCATTGACTCCATCACAGACTACTACGACGTAAACCTCAAGTACGATCGTCTGGCAAAGATTGAAGCACTTGGTCGCAACTGGACGTTCATCAAGGACTCTATAGCCAACAAGTCATGCATCGACAACGTCTTTTCAGAATATAAGCCAGCTGTTGTTGTCAACCTCGCTGCCCAGGCAGGTGTGCGCTACAGCATCACCGACCCTGATGCCTACATCGAGAGCAACATCATCGGATTCTACAATATACTGGAAGCCTGCCGACATCATACTGTGGAGCATCTTGTCTATGCAAGCAGCAGCAGTGTCTATGGCGGTAACATGAAGACTCCATTCTCAACAGACGACCGTGTGGACAACCCCGTCAGCCTTTATGCTGCCACCAAGAAGAGCAACGAGCTCTTTGCCCATTGCTATTCCAAGCTATACAACATCCCCAGCACAGGCCTACGCTTCTTCACCGTATATGGTCCTGCCGGTCGTCCTGACATGGCATACTTCAGCTTTACCAACAAACTGCGTGAAGGAAAGACTATCCAGATATTCAATTACGGCAACTGCAAAAGAGATTTCACCTATATAGATGACATCGTAGAGGGTATTGTAAGGGTAATGCAAGGTGCGCCAGCAAAACAGATAGGCGAAGACGGTTTGCCCGTTCCACCCTACAAAGTCTATAACATAGGTGGCGGCCAGCCAGAGAACCTACTAGACTTCGTGAATATCTTGCAGGAAGAGTTACTCCGTGCAGGAGTGCTGCCTAAGGACTATGACTTCGAGGCCCACAAAGAGCTTGTCCCCATGCAGCCAGGCGATGTTCCAACTACCTATGCAGATGCCACTGCCTTGGAACGCGACTTCGGGTTTACCCCCAAGATAACGTTAAGGGAAGGCCTCCGCAAGTTTGCGGAGTGGTACGCTAACTATTACCAGACAAATGCCCCCAAAAAGCAACATAGGTTCTCCGGCCAAACAACATAAATTCATCTCACAAGCAACATAAGTGAATTGACTCACGGACATATGTTCATAGAGTGACAAACAGAAAGGACGCTTTCCAAAACAAAGCAATTAATATAATACAAGAAAGAATAATACATGGCTGATATATCAGAAAACAACAAACGCATAGCGAAGAATACAATGGCATTGTATTTTCAAATGCTATTCATGACGATTATCGGCCTGTATACATCCCGCATTATATTAGACAAACTCGGAGAAGTTGATTATGGCATATATAACGTCGTAGGGGGCTTCGTCACCATGTTTACAGTAGTTAGTGGCACGATGACCACAGCTACTCAGCGTTATCTATCCTTTGAAATTGGCAAAAAGGAAAAAGGAGATGTCCGCTCCATTTTTAGCACAATGGTATGGATTCACATTTTGATTGCTATCATTGTACTCATATTAGGAGAAACGATAGGAGTATGGTTTCTCAACACCCACATGAACTTCCCACCTGAAAGGTATGAAGCGGCTAATTGGGTATTTCAATACTCTCTCCTCGCATTTCTTTTAAAAGTCTGTATGGCCCCATATACTGGTGCTTTGATTGCTTATGAGAAGATGTCTGCTTTTGCCTATTTCAGCATATTAGAGGCTATACTCAAACTTGCCATTTGTTATGTTATTACAATAACCATTTTTGACAAATTATCTGTATATGCATGTCTAATCACAGCCACTCAAATCGGTCTAATGGCCTGCTACTATTTTTATTGTAAGAAACATTTTGAACAGTGCAAAGTTAATCTCAAACTCAACAGACAATACATCAGTAGTATTTTCTCTTTTTTTGGATGGAACCTCATCGGAGCACTTGCAATGGTTTTGAAAGATCAGGGTGTAAACGTAGTACTCAACATGTTCTTTGGTCCTGTCGTGAATGCAGCACGAGGTATTTCATATCAGGTTCTTAGTAAAATCAATGGGTTCGTCACCAATTTCCAAATGGCGATGAATCCCCAAATTATCAAGAACTATGCAGCAAACCAAAAGGAAGCAATGTATAAGTTAGTGTTTCGAGGTGCCAAAATATCATACCTGATGCTGTTGACACTTTCGCTCCCTATTATATTTGAAGCTCCACTTATCCTTGATATCTGGCTGAAGGAAGTTCCTGAAAATACTGTTTTGTTTCTGCGTATTATCTTGTTCACAGCATTATTTAACACACTGTCCAATCCGTTGATTATCTCAATGCATGCATCTGGAAAGGTTCGAGATTATCAGATTGTTGTTGGCTGTCTGTCATTACTTACTCTTCCATTTGTATATATAGCTTATAAATTAGGATACGATGCATATATTGGTTTGGTTATTGCATTGATAGTTGAATTCTTTTGCCATCTTGCTCGTCTATATATGCTCAAGCGCATCATTGAATTTCCAGCCATGCGGTTTTTCCTACAGGTAACATTACGCATTATTCTCGTAACGTTGCTTACTCTAATATTGCCTTGGTTCGCATATACACTAATTGATTCTAACGTCCCTAGGTTCCTAATTGTATGCTTCGTCTCCATCATATCATGCATCACATTCGGATTCTATGGTGGATTAGACCAGTCTGAGAGATGCATAGTCAAATCCAAAATGTACGCAATCAAAAACAAGATATTACGCAAATGAATATATCCACTATTCATAACTGTTTCGGATGCGGAGTATGTGCTATTGCATGTAGCAAAAAGATTATTGACATACATCTCAATAAGGAAGGTTTTTATGAGCCTTTCTTAACCGATTCCGAAAGATGTACAGATTGTGGATTATGTGTTGATGTATGTTCATACTCTCATGATGACATTACTCTTAAGAATCCTCAAATCACATCCTATGGAGCATGGAGCAAGGATCCTCAAGTTCGGATGAAGTGCTCTTCTGGTGGTGTGGGCTTTGAGATAGGACGATTAGCCATTGCAAAGGGATTTAAAGTATGCGGAGTTAGATATAATCCAGAGAAGAATCAAGCGGAACACTACATTGCATCCAACATTAATGAACTAATCCCCTCCATCGGAAGCAAATACATTCAGAGTTATACTGTTGATGGTTTTAAGGCTATTGACCGGAAACAAAATTATTTGGTAACAGGCACGCCCTGCCAAATAGATTCTTTTCGTAGATATATTCAGAAGTTCCATTGTGAAGACAATTTTATCCTTCTTGATTTCTTTTGTCATGGGGTACCCTCCAAATTAATGTGGAACAAATATGTTGAAATGCAAGAAAAGAAGATTGGAAAACTTACTTATGCATCATGGCGTAACAAATTTGAATATGGCTGGCATGATTCTTGGATAATGGGATTGGAAGGTTCAAAAAAACACATAGATACTGTCAGATGGCATAACAACTACAATAAGGACATACAAGAAAGGAGAACGCACATTATCTCCCGTATGAGTCAGCATGATCTTTTCTACAAACTGTTTCTAGGTGATTACTGTCTTGGCAAAGCATGCTATGATAAATGCCGGTTCAAGTACGACCAGTCATCTGCAGACATTCGCATTGGCGATGCATGGGGAAGTCATTATCAGAACGATGAAAAAGGCGTAAGCACAGCAATTGCTTTTTCTGAAAAGGGACATGATTTGCTGAAAATATGTCAGTGTGTTTTAGAACTATTACCATTTGAAGTAGTAGCAGAGGGTCAAATGAAAGAATGTCCCCAAAGAAAGCCCACTACAAGAAAAATAATGAGGGCTTTAATGCAGGAAAGCACCACAATAGAAGACCTTGATCTCATTCTTAAAAGGTTTTCTACAAAAAAGAAACTAATTAACAAAGTGATGCATCCAATGCAAGCTCTCTCATGGATACTCAAAAGATTGTAAAATGAAAGTAGGAATACTAACTGTCCATAGGCTACCCAACTTCGGTTCTGTATTGCAAACATATGCGCTCTACAAAACCATTAATTCATTGGGGCATGATTGTGAGATTATAGACTACATATATCCCAACGAATGGCATATTCGCAAAGGATGCTGGCATCCCCAAAAAGATCCTCTGAAACGACGCATTGCAACTGCTCTTGGATTACGTCCCAAAAGTTATCTAAAGCTCATGAACGAGTTCGTGTTCTCTACAATGAAGATGTCCAAGAAGTACCCAACTTTCGAATCAATTCACCAAGATCCTCCCATCTATGACATATACATTTCAGGAAGCGACCAACTTTGGAATTGGAAAACAATGTATATGGACACTACATTCATGTTAGATTTCGTTCCCAATTCAAAATCTTGCATTTCCTTTTCTACTTCCATCGCCCAAAATATGATTCCGAATGAATACTTGAAACAATATCGTCAAAACCTTTCAAAATTCAAGGCCATCTCCGTGCGAGAGAAGAATGGCCAAATCCTTTTGAAAGAGTCGTGTGACATAGATGCAGAATTAATCCAAGATCCAACATTGCTTTTGGACGGGAAGCAATGGGAAGAGTTGGCAGAGAAAGCTCGATTTAAGGATGCTATGCCAGAAAGATACATATTATGCTATTCTCTTGGCTATACATTCAATCCTGCAATGAAGATGAAAGAATTACTCTGCAGACTTGAGCAAATATATGATTGCCCTGTTATTATGCTAAACAATTCTATAAATGACTATATGGGCAATGTATTCCATTTTACAAAGAATCAACCTATTGGCATCCCAGAGATTATATGGCTTATCAAAAATGCCACAGTGATAGCAACTTCATCTTTTCATGGAACGGCCTTCTCTGCGAACCTTGGCAAACCCTTTTATAGCCTGATTGAGAAAAAAGGACAAACAGACGACCGCATACCGTCTTTCCTCCAAAGTATCGGACTCTCTTCCCTAATAGTGACATTGGAGACTGACATCCAAGAAATTACTCTATGCGATTACGATACTGGTAAAGTACAACAATCTCTGGAAGAAATCCGAAACCAATCTTTATCATTTCTTAAAAATAACATTTCATAGATTGCCATGAATAATAAAAGCTCCGTTATATTTATCTCCTTTCTGTTGTTTTGGCTACTTCTTGCGCCGACGTCTGTGATTATACCTGATCCAACTATCAATGGCTGGATTAAAAATGTCATAAGCCTATATCTTATATGGTATGTTCGTCAAGACATAACCACAATGTTTGATAAGGAATTCAGGTCTTTCAACATTCTATTACTAATCTATTGCGCTATATCTTTATTTTCCATCTACTACAATGCTGATACAATTGATAAATACGCAGGAAAATATATTTCTCAAAATGAAGAGATCAGACTTGAGGGTGTAACATCAATCAAAGGCACTTTGTATTCGGCCATTGGATTATTAACCGCCTCTTTGTATGTTCAGAGAATTTCAAACACAGAAGATTTGCGCATTTTTCTAAAAACTTTTTGCGGATTACTTTTTCTTTTTTTAATCCCAACCAATATAGAAGCACTTTTAAGACCCGCAGAAGAAGGTGCAATAGCTCAATATCTCGTGGGCAACAAGTTTTCTTTAGGATACTATAATTTATATTTATGTACTTTATATTATTTTTTGCATCCATTTTTAGACTATCGAAGAAATAGATTTATACTACTTTCCTTGATTATCATGATGCTAATTGTGTCCATTCACACTCAGTGTAGTACGATGGTCATGGGCTCTCTCACATTTATGTTTCTTGCATTATATTCTCCATATCTATTTCGTATTTTTATCTCCTCTCCAAAGTCTATCATCGCTTCTCTAATTATAATTGGCATCGGGTTCTTTATGTCTGTCACATGGCTTCTTCAGTATGAATCCTTTCAATACTTCCTTGTTAATATACTAAATGAGGACATGACACTTACTGGACGTGTTCAAATTTTTGCAAGCATTCAACAAGCATTCACTATCAGTCCATGGATAGGTCTTGGCTATGGAAATTCCACAATTATTTCACATTACTTCACAGGCGCGCTTAACACGCAAAACGGACTAATTGATTTGTTTATTCAGATTGGCTTTTTGGGAGTTTTTACATTTATTGCCCTGATGTATATTACCGCCAAGAAGATTGAACTGAACAAAGAATTGAGATACCCGCTTGTTGCTTTCATCTTTACGATGATCATCATTTCTACAGTTGAAATTCCCTTCAAACACATCTTTATCTTTTTCCTTTCGTTCTGCTTCATTGAAGAAGGGGCCTATGATGAGGATTATGTTAACGAAGAAGGTAGTGAACTTACGAATGATTATGAGATTATGCAGGAACAAAGCCTGTAATATTCTGAAAAAATCCGAATTAAGACTGTTAAAATATGCCACCCTTGATTTCTGTTATCGTCCCCATCTACAAAGTTGAATATTACATGGACGAATGTATTGAATCCATTCTTGCGCAAACGTACTCGAATCTTGAAATTATTCTTGTTGACGATGGTTCGCCAGATTCATGTCCACAAAAATGCGACGAGTGGGCAGAAAAAGAAAAACGAATACAAGTTATCCACAAAAAAAATGGTGGACTCTCTTCCGCTCGTAATGCAGGTTTAAAAATTGCGAGAGGGGAATACATCAGTTTCATTGACAGTGATGACTTCATTGAGGAGCACATGTATGAAGAACTCATGAAAGGATTCTCTATGGCTGACAATGTTGCAATTACATCTGTCCGTATTTTGCAATACATCAATGGCAACGTTTTGAACTACAAAGAAGAATGGTCTTTTGATTCCCCACACATTATTGAGGGAAAAGATTTTACACAAAAGATTATTGCTGAAACGTGTAGCATTCCCGTATGGAATAAACTTTATCAAGCAGACATATGCAAAAAAGTTGCTTTTAAAGAAGGACGCAATAATGAAGATACACTGTTTAATTACTTCATTGGAAAAGAATTGAAGTCCAAGAAAGCATTAGTTATTGAATTGCCATATCCTGCTTACTATTACCGTACACGCCCAGACAGCATTTGTACGTCTACAAAAGTCCCACTTATATTCGATGTGTTGAAGAACCTTGATGACATATTAGCTGACATAGGGCCTAATGACCTGGAAATTGTTTCTATTATAAGAGAAATTCAAATACGAAAGTTGTATTTATTTCTGGAGTCTATAACACTAAACAAAGTATGGAAGCCATTATACTACAATCAATTCCGGGAGATTCTCAGACAGGTTTCACGCACAGAAATGAAACATGCTCTTCGTCCAAATGATTTCTGTTACGCATTAATGCACTTATATTGTCCTTGGATGAGAACTGTGATGCGTATATTTCTTCAGAAATTAGGACACTATTCAAAAGCATAGCAAAAACAAATCTATGAACAGAAAACAACAAATGTTCAATAAAAAAGTTGACAATATATGATAAAAACAATAATCAGAAAGATATTACTAGCGAGTTCCATTCTCTGGCCATACAAGAGGCACATGTGGTTCCGTCTTAAGATAGACGTAATTCGATCAATATGGCTTGAAAGAAGTTTTAAACATATAGGAAAACATGTTATGTTTGGAAAAATTGGAATGTTAAAGGGTACTGAATGCATATCAATAGGTGAAGATACCGTTTTTAGTGATTATTTATACCTAACGGCATGGACCAAGCATGGAACGCCGACCATTAACATTGGTAAACATTGTTCTTTCGGGGCATTCTCTCATATCACATGCTCCAATAGAATAATAATTGGAGATTTTTGCTTAACAGGGAAATATGTGACAATCACAGACAATTCTCATGGTGAAACAGACCTGAAATCTTTAGCAATACCACCAAATAAACGAACTGTAGTCAGCAAAGGTCCTGTGAACATCGGCAAAAATGTTTGGATTGGCGACAAAGCAACAATACTACCAAATGTTACTATAGGTGATGGCGCTGTTATTGCAGCGAACAGTGTCGTCACCAAAGATGTTCCACCTTTTAGCATAGTAGCAGGCATTCCAGCAAAAGTGATTAAACATTAGAAAAAAACTACGCTCGAAATAATTGTATTATTTTCTCCTCAAAATAGTACTCATAAAGAATTTGATGAGTCGTGGAGCGGAAAGCTCAAGAAATATGTCAAGAGTGAAGTATAAGTATGAAGCTTAATTCTCCCAGTATATAGGTTTCTTACTCCCAGAGAAACGGCGTATTGCTCATAGTGAAACGGCGTCTCACTTTTTGCAGCTTATTTGCAACCATTATTCAACTTATTTTTGACCCAAAATCAACTTAAATAAAAAATTTTCCAAGTTGATTTTTTCGTTATTAGGGGCAAGAAAAAAAATGAAATTATGTAATTTACATAATGTGATTTGCATAATTAAAATATAAAGTGTACCTTTGTGTTTGAATAATTTCTTACCATTATTCTTTCATATAGCTAAATGATGAATACTAAACCAGAAATAATAGCATTTTACCTACCCCAATATCACCCTTTCAAAGAAAACGATGAATGGTGGGGAAAAGGCTTTACCGAATGGACAAATGTTGGGAAAGCGAAGCCCTTATTTAAGGGGCATAATCAACCTCGTGTTCCAACAGAACTGGGATACTATGATCTTAGGCTTCCTATCATCCGCGAACAGCAGGCAGAGATGGCACGTGAAGCTGGTGTGACAGCATTCTGCTATTGGCATTATTGGTTTGGCAATGGAAAAAGACTCTTGGCAGATGTCTTCAATGAAGTGTTGGAGACGGGGAAGCCAGACTTTCCCTTTTGTCTTGGCTGGGCAAATCATTCTTGGTACGCCAAAACCTGGGATAGAGACGCTAAACAAAAAGACGTACTCCTCATGGAGCAAACTTATCCCGGTATAGAGGATGAGAAAATGCATTTCAACTTCCTGCTCAAGGCGTTCCTGGACAAAAGGTACTTAAAGATTGATGGTAAGCCTTTTCTCTACATCTTTGATGCTGACTCCATCCCTAGTGAATACATACAGCATTTGAGGGAATGGACGAAAGAGGCTGGATTCAACGATATATATTTGATTGCAAACATTTCCATCACTGATGACAAAAAGAAATACCTAGAGAAAGGATTTGACGCCGTTACTTATAAAAGGATACTATATTACAATGCTCTTTCTTCTGGAAATACAGCAAATGGATTAAAGCGCAAGTTAGCTTATTTATATGGGAGAGTAAAAGGCTTCTTTGTGGGACGACCTGGGCTTGTCGTTGATTACGGAAAACATTACCACAATTTCATCACCGATGAGGAATACGAAGAACTAGTCATTCCAGAAATCATTCCAGGATGGGATCATTCACCACGAAGTAAAGAAAAAGCCATCATATATATTAACAACACGCCCGAAGCATTCTATAAGCATTGCAAGCAGGCTTTGGACAGCGTTCGAGAAAAGAAGAACAAAATCATACTACTTAAATCCTGGAATGAATGGGGAGAAGGTAATTACATGGAGCCCGATATAAAAAATGGGAAAGGCTTCATTCAGTCCTTGCGTAGAGCTTTAATGGAATTCCAACAACTTTAACTCGAGTTTTTTTAGATGAGTGATACGGTAATTAAACAGCGCATACCCTATATCGATATAGCTAAGGGATTGTTGATATGTTGCCTTTTATATGGACACATGATTATTTTCACCCGTATGGAAGGATTTGAT
>Ga0310786_10012433_pt1 | contig 10538 bp, 6 predicted proteins | sample AusTroGonzalo_MG_FD_203881 | JGI IMG/M metagenome (GOLD analysis project Ga0310786, IMG submission 203881) | Bovine rumen microbial communities from tropical cattle in Woodstock, Queensland, Australia - Gonzalo_03 (v2) (version 2) | ecosystem: Host-associated > Mammals > Digestive system >... | reverse complement strand
GCTGTCGATGTCTATCCGTTTGAAATAGTAATGATATCTCTTTGTCCTTGACATAATGTTTTTTGTTTTTTCGGTTAATTAAAGATAAGAATAATACATTGTGTATGTACCTTGGAAATAAATCTGAGGAGACAAGCCTGTAGGTACGGACAGCGTCAATATATAGACGCCCGAACTCTGCCGCACGCTGTATGCGAAAAGCAGAGAACCCGATAGCGAGCTGCCCTCTGACATCGCCACCTCGCACAGCAGAGAACCGCTATCGCCGCTGAGGTATGAGGGGTCTAGGACGTAGAGCTTGGCAATCCTGTTGGCAGACAACGAACCCGCATAACCACGTGTGAGATATATCGTCTTAATCCGGTCAACGGTGCTGAACGGAATCTCAAATTGCACGGACAGACCGGTTTGAGTAGCGTCGCCGTCGACATAGTCATAAGCGATATCATAACTGCCCGTGACGCCCAATATCTGAACACCCAATTTGATGTTCTCAGCTTTAATTACATCACCATCAATTTCCAATTGATTGGCATACATACCCTGAGAACCGGTATTTGGATATACAGTACCTATACTTATTGGATTTCTTGGTCTGCTAGTCATAATACCTGTTGACCCAAGACCAGTCAAATGGGACTCAAGACCACTCGGAATAGTACCCGCAGGCACCCAAGCGGATTGGTCTATCTGAGCATATTTGTAGTTCGCCACATTCTTAATACCCGCCGTACTGATGAGATAAGGTGTCACCTCGTCAATGTCTTCGATAGTCTCGGTGCAGTCTTCCAAATCTCCCGCAGCCCTATTCTGATTGGCCATCAGTCCCAATGATACAAGTTTGTCCTGTATACGGTTCCTAAGACCCAAGAGCCTCACATATTGTCCATATAAACTCATAATACACCTCCATTCTTATATCGTGGCAAATAACGCCTCAAGCCATCCTGTTTGATTATTCAGCTCCCACAGCTCATACTCAGTCATCTCACCGTTGTCAAAATAGTACAGTTTGTTCTCCACTTCGAGCATGAAATGGTCCGCCTCTACTTGTGTCTGCCCTCCCACATCTCCCGTATATCCACCGAGATAAATGTAGAGGTTCTTATTAACCAAGCCCTTTGTGCCGACAATTCCGACAGGTCTCCATCGAGTGCGAGTGGGGTCAAGATAAACCTGCAACCAAACACCGCCATAATTGTCGAAGTTTTGAACGAAATCTGAATCTATGGTCACGCCATTTGTTGACAAAGGCACATCGTAATAGGACACATACGCCTTCAAACTGTTGACGTCTTGGTCATTCAATTCCTCCGTACCCTTATAAACATATATCGGGGTTCCTATAGGGAACGTCTCAACGGTAAAATCATTTAATGTTCTGTCATAAAGAGCCTGAAACATCCCAGTGCCGCTCTGGGCGAACAACATCCCGTCGCATATATATCCCAAGTCAGAGCAATAACCACTCAAAAGAACGGCGTTGTCTTCCAACGCCACAGGACAAGAACCCGTGCCGTCAGGGTTGGTAATCCTGTCAAATCTTCCGTTAGCCATAACCGCCACCTCCTCTCTTACTCGGCGTTCTGCTCAGGGAAAAACACAGGACGTGCCTTGTCCTTGCAAGCCTCGCAGAAAGCGTTGTACTCCGCAAACGACTCAGGCTTGCTCTCACGCTGACGCTGTATCGCCAACTCGTCGCTCTCGCTGTACTGCTCCCTGATAAGGGCTGTCACAACCATACCGTAGGTGGGGTAGCCCGTAGTCTTGACATAGTCGTACTCGTAGGAAACCCTCGGCTCCTCGCCCTCCTGCATGCTCGGAGTGCTCTTCGGCTCCCGAATGTTCATATTGACGTAGTATTCGCCGCCGCCGATACTCTGTATCGCCTCGGGTCTGTTGTCTGATTGAGCTATCATAATATCGATGTTTAATTATTTGATTAAGTTTTCAATTTGCAAAAATACAAAATATTTTCAAACAGTGGCGGATTTTTCTTTCGCAGCCACCTCTTTTTCTATTCTGTCAAGCTCCGACATAATCTTCTTCCTCAGCCTGTAACAGTCAGCCCAAAGAAGCCATCCCATCCTCGACTCGAAAGACTTGTGGAACTTCGCCTTGTTAATCTTGCCCTTCTCATACCTCTTCAGAAGTGCGAAGATGTCGTGTTTGAAGAACACGATATATTTGTCCGCCCCGTGTCTCGTCTTGACGCCCTTGTCGTAGTCGAAGACCCAAAACGTCTTGTTCTCCATCTGCTGTTGGGTCGTCTCGGTACACTTGAAAATCTTCATCCCGTCGGGGATTGGGAGCCTCAAACACTTGAGACTCCCGTCATCCTGACCTGATGCGTTCTGACTTACGTCATTCGGAATATGATATTCTTCGTACTCCATAAGAACACAATGTTTAAATGTTAATAATTCTGTTAATAACTCAATTATATATCGGCTTCAAAATAGCAAAGCCGAGAGCCGACATGCGCGTCCGAGAACGCAACACCGTTGCTCGAGCTGACGGAGGCGACGCCGGCATGCGAGCCGTTGTTCGCTCCACCACCGAGAAAGCAACAATAGTAGGTGCCATTGGCGTGTGCTTGGTAGTTGTAGTCGCAGTAGGCTAAGTTGCTGCTTCCTCCGACAGCCTTGCAGTTGATGTCTCCGTCGTCTCCAATCATTATCTTTGTCTTCCATCCGTCACCGCCGTAGTTGTCGCCTATGGAAGTGTAGCCTGTGGAAGCCGAAGCGGATGAGTAGTTGGCAGGATTGTCGCATCTCAAGACCGACTGTTTGCTGCCGTCTCCGAGGTACTTGATACCGTCAGCGAACTTCCAAATGTGACCGAAGAAGTTCTCTATGCCACGATAGGAAGGGACTGCCACTGTGCCGCCGCCCAAGCCGCTCGGCAGAGTGAGATAGACTTCGCCGCTGTGGTTGCCCAAGCAGTTGGTGATGCCGCAAGGTATGAACGGTCTGTATCCGTTGAATGAGTTCCATTTGCCGCTTGAGATGGTAGAGACACCGTTGCCGAGACCGCCCTGCATAAAGCCCTCGACAGTCTTTGCGTTGGTGAACGCCGCCTGCGAGTTGAGGTTGGCGTATTCTATCCAATAGAGCCATACCACAGCGAGATATTGCTCGTATACGAGTTGGTTCCATTCAGCGCCGCCATCAAGAGCCCTTGCCCTCGCAGCAGTTCTAAGGGCATCCATAGTGACGCTTGTAGTAGGCAGCTGCGATGTGATATCCGACTGACCTGACGCTGAAGAGACGTCGCAGGTAGCCACAATCTTGCCGTTCTGTATTGCGAGTGTGAGGTTCACTATGTTGGAAACCGAACAGAGTTTGCCTGCTATGATAGAAGCCTCATAAGCCGAGATATAGCCTTTCTTGATGTGTATCCATCCTGAGGTCTCCTGAGGATAAGGTGACACAGCGGCATCCACCATTGTGTTTGCACCGTCAAGATAAGTGCGTACTCTTCTCCAATGTTCAGGGATTTCAACCATAACCTGACCGTCAGAACCATCCAAGTTAGCTCCTTGAGTAAGAACGTATTTCTTCATCTGCAAGGTAGGTGCAGCCATCAGCAACTCTTCCCCACCGTCACCGTGAGGCGGCACAATCTTAATCGTGCTGTTCTTCTCAGCCTCTATCTCCAACGGTAATATCACAGGACTGCCATCACCCCATTGTAAGTCGGTGTAGAGGATAGGAATTGTTAGACCATAAATCGTATTAGTCAAGTCAGTTATTACGGTTGAATCGCTTTCATCACCGCTTGCGTAAGCTCTCATGCCACACATCTTCTTACAAACCGCATTACCATTCACGTCATTATAGATGGAGTCAATGACAGTACCCGCCATATCAGCCTTCTGCAATCCATTAGGAGCAACCAACTCCCTAACCCCCGTATTCGGATTGATACCCGTAATCTGAGTGACATCACGTTGATAAGAATGCACGGTCTCATCAACATCAATCACTTGAATCCCCTGCATCGTGTTACTCAACAAAGTACCAGCGTTGTAAGGATAATAACTCCTCTGACCGAAGTTCTGTGCAAGATACGCCTCCACTTGCTCAACGGTAGTGAAGGAATCAATGCCCATGAGGGTGAGGTCGATGAGGTTAACCGAATCCAAAATAATACTTACGGTGCCAGTTGTTGCTTGAGATAATGTAATATTAAAATTACCAGTTAAAGTTTTTATACCTCTTATCTTCTTATAATCTGTTGTTAAATCCGTGCTGCTTATAAATGCAAATTCATTTGCAGATGATGCAATTATTTTAAATCCATCAACACTTGCTTTTGCAAGAAATGAAACGTAATATTTATGACCTGACACTACGCCATACACGTTTAATAAACCCTCATTATATGCTGATGGATTAGTCCATGTTCTAACTCCGTTTGAATCTGAATAAGGAAGACCCGTGTTGCCTATAGTTGCTATTTGATTCAACTCTCCCGTATTCCCCTTAATCACTCCAATCTCCTCGGTCTCATCCCTAATCTCATCCGTCTCCACCTTACTCATAAAGGTCTCCTCGCTCGTCACCCATCCTTCTTGTGAACCAGCTCTCTTGGTAGAGTCGTTATCATCGAGATAATAATTCACCGTACCGTCGTCATTCAATAGGCATCTTCTCATCTTGGTCTGAATTGGGAGCATACGGTGCATATCCATATTTCCGACACGAGTCTTGGCAGGATTGGTCTCCGCCTCATCGAAACGTATGCCGTACCAATCGAAGATATGGCTTCCTTGGTCCTCTTGGTCAGGAGATGTGATGATGCGTCTGTTGTCAACCCTGTGTTTGAGGTTGGCTCTCAAGCCTCTGAAGCCGCTTATGACAGCGCCGTGGGCTTGGAAGTTGTGTGAGTGTGTCACCTCGCTTGTCTCGCCCTGTGTGCCCGTAAATGAGCTCGAGACGGTGCCTGCGGGTGTGTAGTTGTGTTTGTGTCCCGGGTCGTTCAGAGTGACGTCGGTCATCACTTGGTTGGCAGCTTGTGCATTGTCTTCCAAATCGCCTGTCGCCAAACTTTCCTCTGTGGTAGTGTTGCCGCCCAAAGTCACCTTGGTAGCGTCGGTACTTCCCGAAGCGCCCGTCATAGTCTGAGCGGTCGACATCTTCTTGATGCCGAATGACAAGGCACCGTCGGACACCGAGATGCCGTTGAAGACAGCCTTGGAAGCGTCGTATGCGTTCAGAGCCTCCAAGTCACCTGTCGCTCTGTTGGCTGTGGTGGGAGTGATAGAGACGCCCGCCGACTCCAACTTGATTGTTTTCTTCTTCAGGGCTTTCTTGGTCTTCGACGGGGTGATGCCTGTTGTGCCGCTCTGCGTTTCTCCCTGTGTGCCGCTGAAAGAGCTGTTGACAGTGCCCTGAGGCGTGTATGTGTGCTTGTGGGTGTTCTCCTCCGTGGTCTCTCCCGATGCGCCCTTAAACTCACTCACCACCTGTCCCTGTGGGGTGTAATCGTGGTCCTCGACAGCGACGTCGGTGACCACCTCGTGGGTGTGTCCCTTGGTGGAGAAGTTGCTCAGGTCCACGTCGGTCTTGCCGCACTTAGCCCACTCGTAGTTTCTAGTGTCGGTGTAGTCAGCCGGCACCGTGGGGTCTCCCATAAAGAAGAGAGTCCACACCTCGTACTCGTTGTCCTGTCCTGCAATGGGCAGATAGTAGAGGAACGGCTGCATCGCTATCCAATCCTCGTATGTCGTAGGCTTGGCGGGCAACGAGTTCACCATAGTCTTTTGTAACTTGAGGACAACCTGCTCTCGTGCGTACTTGTCCTCGATTTCCCAATAGTTGTTGGGATTGGTCGGGTCAATAATCTTATTGACTTTTCCTAGATTAGTTGCAGACATTGTAGTATAATTTTAACGTTAATAATTATATTTTTTATCCTTTCGATTGTCTTATTGGTAGAAGAATATCGCCGTCTCGTTCTGAACGGTCATATCCATCACGTTGGGCTTGTTCTTGATGTATCCGAGATGGCTCGGGTCTGTCTCGTTCCAATCGGCTTGCACCAAGACGTGGTAGAGCATTCCCGGCACCAAGGCGTTGTCGTCGACTATCTCGTCGTATGCGTCCTGCGAGCCGTACCAATGACCTGTAGCCGCTGCGATGTAAGGCTCCATAGAGGGGTCGTCGGTGACGTCGATGCCGTTGAGATACAGCCTCTCGCCGCTTGTGACCTTGACGACGGGCTTGTTCTTGATGAAGTCCGCTGCGTCGCTCTCGGTCTGCGACCAATCGGGCTGTACCGCCACGGGCTGTGTGCCTCCTCCGCCTGAGTCTCCCGAGCCTCCCGTGTCTGTGCCGCCGCCACGTGTGGGGTACATCTCCTGCTTCCTGATGGCTTGGGTGTTGTCCCATACCCTGCCGCTAACGCCTCTGATGCTCGAAGACACCTGAGCCCTGTTAATCTTCTCGGCTCTCTGCGCCCTCTGAGCACTCGTCATAGTGACAGGCAGCTCCTCGTTCATATCGACGTTGACCTCGGGCAGGGACTCCTCGTGAGACATCCTGTAGGTGTAGTGCTTCACATACTGACGGTATATCTTGTTGTTGAAACGCACATACATCACCGAGTTCTCGTTAATCCTGTCGGTGTCCTCTGCGTTGTCCTCGAAGTACACTCTGCTGAACCTGATGGACGAGTTGAACTTCTGCATATTGTGCTCGTACATATAGTTGACGAGCTTGTCGGACAGCTTGCGTTCTGCACGTCTGAGATAGACCTGCGGCAGCTTGATGTTGAGGATTGCGAACTTGTCGGCTGTCTCCTCATCGCCTGTGTCGGCTACTGACTTGGGTCTGATGTACACGCTGAAGGTGCCGTTGTTGTAGTCGGGTCTTGCCGACGGCATCAGCACGCCGTATGTCTCGGTGTCCTTGTAGAGCGCTATCCACACCTCGTTCTCGGACGTGTCCTGCAAAGACTCTATGTAACGTCCGCTTGTCATCACGTCGCCCTCGAAGTGTATGGCGGACTCTTTCCTGAGCGAGCCCACCAAGCCGTTCTCCACGTCGTCCTCGGAGTAGGTGTATTTGTACATCGGTATTGTCGACGGGTAGTCCACAAGGAAGCCTCCCTCCCTGTTCACGCCCTCGTTGACGGGCTTCATACCGTCCTCGGTGTCATAGTAGAGGTCGAACTCATCGACGTAGCGTCTGAGGTCGCCTGCGTTGTACACCTTGTTGTTATCCCCCTTCGTGGCACCCCTGTACACGTCGTATTCCCATATCTGAACGGTGTTCTTGCGTGTCTTCTCGTCCACTGCGATGCGGAAGTTGCAGGCGCCGCAGTCTCCCGTCTCCATAGTGATGACCATATCGTCCTGCAAGGCGAGGTCGAAGATGTTGAAGCCGAGAGGTCTGAGCTTGGCGAAGAAGTAAGGGTGCTTGTACTCGCCGCTGACGTTGCCGTCGTCATTGCTCTCCCATATCTCGTCGTTGTCGGTGTTGTCATAGGCGAACTGCGACATCACGTCGATGCGCATCTCCTGACCGTCTATTATGATGGTCTGCTCCCTGATGGTGGGCTTCACGTCGTCGAAGTCCTCTATATGTTCGTGAGGACGTGTCTCTATGTACTCGTTCTCGAAGTCATAGTGCTTGTCGTCGGCGTCGGTCTCGTTCTCCTTGTAGATATTGTTGATGACCTTGCCGCTGCCGTTGACCTCTTCGCCTATGGCTGTGTCCACGCCATCCGACGGAGCGTCTTGCAGAGGCATATAGTTATGTGCGTTGTAGAAACGTCTCTCGCCGTCGGTCTTGATGTACACCTCAGGCATAAGGTTAGGCTGCGGAGTGATGTACTTGACACGGCTGAACTCTATCACATCGAAGATGTCGGGCTCATAGTCCTCGCCGCTCACAGTGATGCCGTCGATGCCGTAGTCTGCGAGGTCCACAGCCTTGCTGCCGAGGTACCAAGAGTCGGAGTCGTGCAAACTGAGCCTCAATTGGACGAAGGTGCTCATCCATTCCTCAAATCTCATTATAGGATTATCAGAATAACCATTCATCCGTTGAGGTTCACCATAAGGGTCGCCTATATTAGGGTCAGGTTGCTCTGCTGTATGGCATCTGTATATTATTCCGCTACTAATGTCTTTATATTGTTGGTATAGGATGCGAGGAATACAATTGACTTTGTGTGAGCCGTCTGTATCATTCGGGCTTGTACTATATCCCGCATCTATACAAATTGCCTTATGGTATTTGATATTGTCTTCAGTGCTCACGACGGGATACATAAATACCGCATAGGGAAACAAACCTTCTTGCTTGTAAAAATTCTGACCGATATGAGCCGTGGCTCCATATGCAAGCATATGATAAAAACCTTGCTCGTCGGTGTAAGGCTCAAAAGAAGACTTCAATGATTCATTCTTAGGATACAAATACCCTTGTTCTGAATAAATTCGGGAATGAGAAACCTCGGTTATATTAAATCTGATTTTTAAATAATAGTATTGGTGACCCAACTGCACATAACTGCTTTCGTCCCGATTTTTACACATCGTTTGGAAAGGAGTGGGGTTGTCCTCATAAGGCAAAGATGAATCATAGTACCCCCATATCGCAGTATCACCATCAGCCGTAGTGCCCTGAATGATAAAGTTAGAATATTTGGCATTACCGTCTATTAACATCTTCAGTGTTAATTTCGGATTGGCAATCAATACGGTGATGCTATAATATTTATCTTCTTCCCATTCTTTAAACGAGTATAGCTGATAATAATCGCCATGTGCGTCAATGGTATAATATTGCCAATAGTTGGTATCCCAATCAGATGGCTCTTCGGTTAGCAAATCAAACTGACATGTTTGAAGCTTATATATAACTTCATAATATTTTTCGGGATAAACCGAATTGGGGGAGCGAAGGACATGGTCTGTGTATCTAAACCAATCCGTAGTATTGTTCAACCCTTTAACCGCCCCCCAAGTGAAGTTGTTCCCTATCCTGTTCTTCAGGTACTTCTCATATCTCACGTTCTCCGCCACGGTGTCGCCTTCCGACGTCGGGTAGTCTATGTCGACGCTCTGCGCCACCCCTGCGTTCTTCAACGTAGGCTTAATCCATCCGTCAGCCGTAGGGTTCGGATAGTACCAAGGGATGTTGTCCGAGCTTCCCACGCCCGTGATGCGGGAGATAATCTTGTCGGTGGTGTTCGCCTTCTCCTTGAACAGCAAGCCGCCTGCGTTGCCCTCTTCGAAGGCAGCGGCGTTCTTGGGGTAGTCCAACGGGTCTGACGACACAGGCACACCGTCGGCGTCCCTGACGTAATCCTCGGCGTCCTCGTCCCAATCTGCGAAGTCTGTCTCGCAGTCAGCCACCCAAATCACCGTATTGCCCGTAAAGGTGCCGTCTAAGCCCTTTTCTCTGGCAATGTAGTATTGCAGGCCAAACGTGTTGTGAAACTCCTGTAAAGCGTCGTAAATGTAGTTCTTGTCGAAAGGGATAAGTTTCTCCTCCGACGTGACGGGGTTGCCGTACTTGTCGTTGCCAATCTTGCACTTGTAACCCGTTATCGTATCGGGGTCTGTGGAGTAGATATACTCCATCAGATAGGCGTTGTAGTCACCGTGCAGGTTGTTGTATATCAGGTTGCGGAACAGACCCGCAGCGCCCGCATTGGGAAACACACCCGCAGTAACGAGAGCCAACGGGTCGACACCCATAGTGTTCCACTGCTCGAACGACAGATAAGGAACCTCGGTGCCCGGCATATCGGGATAAGGCTCGTATTTCCTCGAGAGGGATGCCAAACCGCTTCTAATCAAGCTCGCATTGATGCGCTTGGCAAGCTCGCTGACGTCACCGAAGAAACTGAAGGTGGCACTCTCGCTGACAGGCTTGGCTGTCTCAAACGGAGACACCACGTCGTACAGATACAGCTGCTCAAACACCACTCTGTCCGAGACGAAGTCGATGTCGTACCTGTATCGTGCGTCCTCGTTGGACTTGCTCGACGTCGGTATCTGCTTGAGATGATAGCGCTCGCCGTCGAAGATGACGTAGACCTCCTGTGTCCACAGGTCCTCCAAGGTGGTGTATGCGTCCTTCACTGCGTCATAGTCTGCGTACCACATCACGCCCTGTGCGGAGATGGTGGGCGCCTGTCCCATACGTGTGGCATCGTACGTGAAATCGCCTATCTGCATAGGCTTGCCCGCATAAGGGAACTCCCTGTCCGTCACCTCGTGGTACTCCAAGGCGTTGTTATTGGCGGGATTATACCACAAACGACGGTAGGAGCCGTCGTTCATCTTGTATATCTTGTTTATGTTTGTCGCTGAGGGCGTCGGGAGGTTCTGTTGGTTGTAAATCCCGCTCTCGCAGTCCTCGTCCCTTATGGGGACCATCAGTGTCAAAATCTTTTCCTTAGCCATAGTTCTTGATACATGTTTTCGTTTTAAATATTAGATATATCACAAAGCCGACAACCGCTATTATGAAACACACACCCAACGCCACCATCGTCCTCTGAAACCAATTCTACGG
>Ga0310786_10012432_pt1 | contig 10538 bp, 8 predicted proteins | sample AusTroGonzalo_MG_FD_203881 | JGI IMG/M metagenome (GOLD analysis project Ga0310786, IMG submission 203881) | Bovine rumen microbial communities from tropical cattle in Woodstock, Queensland, Australia - Gonzalo_03 (v2) (version 2) | ecosystem: Host-associated > Mammals > Digestive system >... | reverse complement strand
TGAGCCAGGAGTCCCAGGGATGGTTCCCGACGAGGCCAAGGGCCTGTTCGACATAGCTGTCCACCTTGCCGCTGTATTCGCCGATCTTCTCGGCGACGGACTTGCAGTTGCAGGTGCACTCAGGTTTCTGCGGCTCGACACCCTCCTGGGAATCTGCGCCGACATTGTTGATGTTTTCTTCGCTCATGTTTACTCCTTTCTTGGGGTTGCGCGTAGTATACCAAAAATTTCATGGGGTTGGCTAATGGTCGTTGAATATTTTATGGGAAGGGTTGCCATAAGGCGGCTGCATTTGCCAGGAAACCTTTAGTTACGGCAGAGACTGGGGCAATTATGGTATAATACACAAAATTTTACCCATTCTATGGACATGAAGGACGAGACAGGCGAGAGCGCAGTGCGCAAGGTGGCGGTGGTGGGGCTTGGCCTCATCGGCGGCTCCTTCGAGAAGGCGTCCCGGCGCGCCGGCTACGAAGTCGCGACGCTGCACCACGGCGACGGCGGCGCCGGCCTGGCCGACGCCGACCTGGTGCTCGTCTGCCTGCCGCCGGCCGCAGTGGTGCGGTGGATGCGCGACCACGCCGGCGAGATCCGCCGCGGCGCGTTCGTGGTCGACATCGCCGGCGTCAAGCGCCGGATCATGGACGAATTTGCCGCGGCCTTCCCCAACGGAACCGGCGGCTGGAGCTTCATCGGCGGTCATCCGATGGCCGGACGCGAGGTTTCCGGCTACGCCAACTCCCTTGCCACCCTGTTTGACGGCGCCTCGATGATCCTGGTGCCGCCGGACGCCGCCGCGTCCGCCCCGCCCGCGCTCGAGCACTACTTCCTCTCCCTCGGCTTCGCGCGCGTGGTGGTCACTTCCGCCGCGCGCCACGACGAGATGATTGCCTTCACGAGCCAGCTCTGCCACCTCATCTCCTCTGCCTACGTGCGCGAGGACCTGGCGCGCGGCCACGTCGGCTTCTCCGCCGGCAGCTTCCGCGACATGGTCCGCGTCGGCGCGCCCGACCCCGAGATATGGACGGAGCTTTTTCTCTCCAACCGCGCCGCGCTGGTGCCGGTGCTGGAGCGCTACGTCGGGCGGCTCGACGACTTCCTCGCCGCGCTGAAGGACAACGACTGCGGCCGCCTCCGCCGTGCGCTCGAGGAGGGCGTCGCCGCGAAGTCACAGTTCGGGAAGGGGCTGCGGTAAGATGGGCTTTCTCCGCCACCTCGCCCTCGACATCCGCGGCGCTTCGCACGCCCGGAAGATGTCGTTTGCGCTCGACGGCTTCCCGGCCGGGTTCGCGGTGGACCGCGCCGCGCTCGCCGCGTTCATGGACCGGCGCGCGCCCGGGCGCGACGCGCTCTCGACGGCGCGGCGCGAGGCGGACGAGGTGAAGTGGGTTTCGGGAATCGGGCCGGACGGCGTGACCGACGGCGGGACGATCCGCGGCGAAATCGCTAACCGCGACGCGCGGCCCGGCGACTACGGTGCCGGACGCACGGTGCCGCGTCCCGGCCACGCCGACTTCGGTCAGTGGATCGAGATGGGGCGTATTCCGACCGGCGGCGGCAAGAACTCCGGCCGCCTCACCGCGCCGCTCTGCGCGGCGGGCGCGCTCGCGCTGCAGTGGCTGGCGCGGCGCGGCATTGCCGTCCACGCGCATATCGCGGCGATCGGCGACGTCTCCGGCGGCACGGAGAAGGACCACGAGAAGGCGGTCCTGAAGGCGCGCGAACGCGGCGATTCCGTCGGCGGGGTAGTCGGCTGCTCGATCGAGGGGCTGCCGCCGGGGCTCGGCGGTCCGCTCTTCGAGGGACTCGAGGCGGGCATTTCCGCGGCGATGTTCGGCATTCCCGGCGTGAAGGGCGTCGTGTTCGGCGAGAAGCCCGGCTACCGGACTGTCTGCGCCACGCCGGGGTCGAGGTACAACGACCAGTTCTGCGTCAAGGACGGGCGGGTCGTCACCGCCACGCTGCGCCAGGGCGGGATCCTCGGCGGGCGCACCTACGGGATGCCGGTGGTGTTCTCGGTGGCGATGCGTCCGACCCCGACCGTGTTCGTGGGGCAGAACTCGGTGGACCTCAAGACGATGAAGCAGGTGCGGCTCGAGATGAAGGGGCGGCACGACCCGTGCATAGTGCTCCGCGCGGTGCCGGTGGTGGAGGCGGCGACGGCGCTCGCGGTGATGGACGTGGTCCTCGCCGACGAGGCGGCGCGTCCGCGCATCTGCCTGACGCTCACCGGCAAGACTTTGGAGGAGGACATCGGGCAGTTCCGGTCCCAGCGCTACTTCGCCGACATGGTGGAGCTGCGCGTCGACCTGCTCCGGAAGGAAGTGCGCGCGAAGGCCGCGAAGTTTCCGGAAATGCTCGCGGCGGAGGTGCCGTGGAAGGTGCCGGCTGTGCTGACTTTCCGCCGCGTCTGCGACGGCGGCGCGTACAAGGGCGCCGAAGGCGAGCGGGCGAAGTTCTTCGAAAAAGTCTTAGCCGCAAAGGACGCAAAGGACGCAAAGGGTAGTTTTGACTATGTGGACTTCGAGGAGGGGTTCGGCGGCGAGAAGCTCCTGAAGCTTGCCCACGCCGCCGGCGCGAAGGTGGTGAGGTCGCTCCACAAGTTCAACGGTCCGGTGAAGAACCTGGCGGAGACGCTGAGGAAGCTCGGCAGGAGCGGCGACATCGCCAAGGTTGCCTTCATGCCGCGCGGCCTTGACGACGTGGCAAAACTATTCTCCCCCGTTCCCCGTTCCCCATTCCCCGTTCCCCGTTCCCCGTTCCCCGTTCCCCACATCCTCGTTGCTATGGGGCCGCAGGGTCTGGCGACGCGCGCGCTCGCGTCGCGCCTCGGCTCGGCGTGGGCCTACGCCTCGGTCGGCGGGCTCGAAGGAATCGGCCACGTGACTCCGTCCGAGCTGGTGCGCGACTACCGCTTCCGCTCCGTCTCGAAGGACGCGGCGCTTTTCGGCGTGACCGGCTGGCCGCTCGAGAAGACGCGCTCGCCCGAGCTCCACAACGCGGCGTTCGCGGCGGAGGACGAAGACGCGGTGATGGTGCCGATCCCGGCGAAGACCGCGCGCGAGGCGCTGGCGTTCATGAAGGAGACGGGGATGCGCGGGATGGCGGTGACGATACCGCACAAGCTTGCGATCATGCCGCTTCTGGACCGCGTCGACAAGTTTGCGAAGAAGGTGGGCGCGGTGAACACCGTCGCCAACGAGAACGGCAAGTACGTCGGATACAACACCGATGTCGCTGGCTTCGCTGAGGCGCTCTCGGCGTTCGCGGGCGACCTGCGCGGCAAGACCGTGGCGGTACTTGGCGACGGCGGCGCGGCGCAGGCGGTGAAAGCCGCGCTCACGACGCTGGGCGCGCAGTTTCGCGTGTTCCACCGCGAGACGCCGCCGCCGGGGTTCGACGTCCTCGTCAACGCGACTCCGGTCGACCCGATTCCCAAGTACGCATTTTCGGGGCACGAGCTCGTCTACGACCTCCGCTACGTGCCCGAGACGACGCCGCTGATGGCGCGCGCGAAGGCGGCCGGCTGCAAGGTGGAGAACGGATTTACGATGCTCGCGGCGCAGGCGCGGGAGCAACGGAGGATCTGGTGGTCATGAAGAAGTTCTTCATCTACGGTGCGCCGGCCTCCGGCAAGTCGACGCTGGGGCGCCGCCTGGCCGCGGCGCTGGGGGCGAAGTTCGTCGATCTCGACGACGCCGTCGTCGAGCGGGCGGGCGCGTCGATTCCCGAGATCTTCGTCGCGCGCGGCGAGACCGTGTTCCGCGACTTCGAGTCGGAGGCGCTGGCGGCAGTCGTCGGCGACGATTCTGGCGACATGGTGGTTTCGCTTGGCGGCGGAACGCTGCTTAGGGAGGCCAACCGCGCGCTTTGCGAAAGGAGCGGCGCGGTCTTCTGCCTCGACACGCCGTCCGACGAGGAACTTCAGCGGCGGCTCGGCGCGGCGCCGAGGTCGCGTCCGCTTGGCGACCGCGCGAAGGAGCGTGCCGCCCACTACGCGAGTTTTCCGACGCGGGTTGCCGCGTTCTTCGAGGCGCAGGACTCGCTTGTCGTCGTCGGCCGCGGCATTGCCGCCGCAATGCTCAAGGAACGGGCGGTCGTGGCGGACGCGACGGTGGCGAAGCTGTGGAAAGACCGGCTCGGCATCGAGCCGCTGGCGACGATTCCATCCGGCGAAGAGCACAAGACCCCCGCCACCGTGGCGTCGCTCTGGCACGCCTTCGCGGAGCGCGGGCTCGGCCGCCGGGATGTAGTCTGCGCGCTTGGCGGCGGAGTCGCCGGCGATCTGACCGGCTTCGCCGCCGCGACGTGGATGCGAGGCATTCCGTGGATAAACTTCCCGACCACGCTCCTGTCGATGGTGGACGCGTCGACCGGCGGCAAGACCGGCTGCGACCTCGCGGAAGGGAAGAACCTCGCGGGCGCGTTCCACTTCCCGCGGCTCGTCGTCGTCGACGCCGATTTCCTCTCCACGCTGCCCGAGGGACTGCTTGCGACCGGCAAGGCGGAGATGATCAAGCACGAGGTGATCGCTGGCGTCCGTGCCGGCGAAGGAACTGCGAGGGGCGCCGTTCCGACGGCGGCGGAAATCGCTGCGAACCTGTCGGTCAAGGTCGGCATCGTCAGGGAAGACCCGTTTGAGCGGAATGGCCTCAGGATGAAGCTCAACTGCGGCCACACGGTCGGCCATGCGGTGGAGAAGCTTTCGGGATACGCGCTTGCGCACGGCGAGGCGGTGGCGATTGGCTGCATTGAGGAGGCGCGCATCGCGGTGCGGCGCGGCCTGGCGGCGGAGTCGTGGCCGGTGGAGCTCGCGGCGCGGTTTGCCGCGGCTGGACTGCCGACGGAGATTCCGCCGGAGATCGACCGTGCCAGCATCGACGAAACGATGAAAGGGGACAAGAAGCGTGCCGGCGACGTCGTCTCCTTCGCGCTGCCGTGCGGCTGGGGCGATGTTCGCATCGTCCCAATCGACCTCGGTTTGGAAAGGATCTACGGATGAGCGACGAGAACAGCCTCGTAATCGAGCCGGGGAGGCGGCGGGGGCGCGTGGAGGCGCCGCGGTCGAAGTCGCACGAGCACCGTCTGCTCATCGCGGACTTCCTCGCCGGCGACTATTCGCGGCTCGCGCCGCGCGAAGGCGACGCGGACGACATTCAGGCGACGAAGCGCTGCCTCCTGGCGCTGACGGGGGACGACACGGCGCCGTTTCTCGACTGCGGCGAGAGTGGATCGACGCGGCGGTTCCTCGCGCCGATCGCCGCGGCGCTCGGCAAGAAGCCGGTCTTCAAGACCGCGGGCAGGCTCGCGGACCGTCCGCAGATGGACTACGACGACCTCCAGCCGGGCGAGTTCAAGCTCGCGGGCGACGTCTCCTCGCAGTTCGTGACCGGGCTCCTCTTCGCGCTGCCGCTCCTCAAGGGCGACTCGTTCATCCGCTTCACCGCCCCGCTCGAGTCGAAGGGCTATGTGGAGATGACGCGGCGGGTGCTGGTGGGAGCTGGCATCTTCATCGGCGTCAGGGACGACGGCTACGACGTCCCAGGCGGCCAGACCTACCATGCCCAGCCGGACGTCGCGGTGGAAGGCGACTGGTCGGGCGCGGCGTTTTGGTTTGCGATGAACGCGCTGGGGAGCGACATCAAGGTCTCCGGTCTTGACGCAAAGTCGGTGCAGCCCGACCGGGTGGTGCAGGACCATCTCCAGCGCATCTCGACGGCGTGGAACGGCGAACGGGTCTTCGTGGACGTCTCGGAATGCCCCGACCTCTTCCCGGCGCTTTCGGTGGTGGCGGCGGCGTCGCCGGGCGAGACCGTCTTCACCGGCACGCGGCGGCTGCGGCTCAAGGAGTCGGATCGGACGGCGGCGATGGAGAACGTCCTCAAGCGCTTCGGCGCGGAGGTGGAAAACCGGGAGAACGAGTTCTCGGTGCGCGGCTCGGAGGAGCCGTTCCGCGGCGGCGAGATCGAGACCGGCGGCGACCACCGCATCGCAATGGCGGCGGCGGTCGGGGCGACGCATGCGGATGGTCCGGTCGAGCTGGACGACGCCGCGTGCGCGGCGAAGTCGTATCCCTCGTTCTTCGCGGACTTCGAACGCCTTGAGCGGATGCGCCCCGAGAGCGACTCGATTTAGTCGAAGAGGATTTTAGACAAGGAGAAAGACAACCATGATAATCATACTCAAGAAGGGCGCAAGCGCGACCGAGCTCGAAAACCTCAAGGCGCTGCTCCAGTCGAAGAACATCACGCCGCACGTCTCGCAGGGCGAACTCGAGACGATCGTCGGCTGTGTAGGCGACATCTCCCATCTCGACCCCGGGGTGATCGAGGCGATGGACTCGGTGGAGTCGGTCCAGCGCATCCAGGAGCCCTACAAGGCGGCCAACCGCAAGTTCCACCCCGAGGACTCGGTGATCGACTGCGGCGGGACGAAGATCGGTGGCGGCAACTTCTCGGTAATTGCCGGCCCCTGTTCGGTGGAGAGCGAGGAGCAGCTCGTCGGGGTGGCGAAGGCGGTGAAGGCGGCCGGCGCGACGATGCTGCGCGGCGGCGCGTTCAAGCCGCGCACGTCGCCCTACGCGTTCCAGGGCCTGGGCGAGGAGGGGCTGCGCATCCTCTCGCTCGCGAAGAAGGAAACGGGCCTGCCGATCGTGACCGAGCTGATGGATTTCAAGGACATCGAGCTCTTCAACGACGTGGACGTCATCCAGATCGGCGCCAGGAACATGCAGAACTTCAACCTGCTGAAGGAAGTGGGGTCCTACACCCAGAAGCCGATTCTCCTCAAGCGCGGCATGTCGGCGACATTGCAGGAGCTGCTGATGAGCGCGGAGTACGTGATGGCGTCGGGCAACCCCAACGTCATCCTCTGCGAGCGCGGCATCCGCACCTTCGAGACGGCGCTGAGGAACACGCTCGACCTCGGCGTGGTGACGGTGCTGCACCGGCTCTCGCACCTGCCGGTGGTGGTCGACCCGTCGCACGCGACCGGCCACGCCTGGATGGTGGACTCGGTGGCGGTGGCGGCGACGGCAGTCGGCGCCGACGGCCTCATCATTGAAGTCCACAACGACCCGCCGCGCGCGAAGTGCGACGGCGCGCAGAGCCAGACGCCGGAGATGTTCGCCGCGACGATGAAGCGCGTTGCCGCCGTCCGCTCCGCCATCGTTCAGGTCAGCTAGATTACCTTCTTCGGCAGCAGGCGGTTGAGGAGTTCGTTTGCGCGCCAGGGCAGGATCGACAGCGCCCAGGTCCCGAGGCGCATCGGCCACGGGAACGCGATGAGCCCGACGTTGCGGTCGGCGCGGCCGAGGATGACGCGAGCGGCGCGGTCCGCCTCCATGAAGAACGGCATCGGGCAGGTGTTAGCGACGGTGATGCGCGAGCGCACGAAGCCGGGGCACACCACCGAGACCTTGATTCCCTCCGGCGCGAGCATTCCGCGCATGGCGAGCCCCCAGGTCTTTACGCAGGCCTTGGTTGCCGAATAGCTCGGGCAGGCCTTGAGCGGACCGTAGCCGGCGATGGAGGCGGTGATGACGATCTGGCGGTTCGCGCTTTCAGGATGCCTCCGCATCGCCTCGACTGCGGGGAGCACGGTGTTTACGACGCCGATTGCGTTGGTGGCGAATGTGCGCCGCACGTTTGCCGCGGTCTCCTCGCCGGTCGACACGCCGGCGTTGGCGAAGACTCTTTCCAGCGGCGCAGTCTGGTCGCATTCGCCGATCCACCGTTCCACTGCGTTGGCGTCTGTCACGTCGACGACCCGGGCGGCGACGGTTGCGCGGCCGTTGGAAGCAGCGCGGCATTTCTCCGCCACGGCATTTAGCCGCGTTTCGTCGCGTCCGCAGAGGAATAGCGCGTCGCCGCGCGTTGCGCACGCAGTCGCGAGCGCCTCGCCGATTCCCGAACTTGCCCCGGTGATCAATGTATTCATGCCCTGTTTGTCCTTTTGCCTTGTTCGGTCAGCGTTTCATTTGCCGCTTGCGCCTCTGCCCTGCGCCCTTGGGTGATTTGGACTGGTTTTGGTTCATGATGGATAGCGTACCACATCAAGTCGACGAAAGCAAGGAGAAAATGAGATTACGGTGCGGACGAAATCATATGGTAGCGAGACGGTGGTGGTGGCCGTCGAGGCGATCAGGGTCACGTCAATCACTTCTTCCGCACCGAGCTCAGGCTTCCGTAATAAGGGGTGCGCGCCACAAGGCGGCGGGAAAATGGTATAATACGCGCTTTGTTCCGGAAGGCGGCTTCCGGAACGACCGGAAATTTACAAGAAAGGAAGGAAGAAATGAAACTTGCTGACCTCAAGGGCAAGACCGTGGGCGTGTGCGTCTCCGGCGGGCTCGACTCGAAGACCATCTGCTGCGTCCTCAAGGACGCCGGCGTCAAGGTGAAGGCGTTCTCGGCGAACGTCGGCCAGCCGGACGAGAAGGACATCAACGACATCAAGAAGAAGATGGCGCCGACCGGCGTGCAGACGACGATCGTCGACGTCACCAAGGAGATGGCCGACATCTGCTTCGAGACCGTGAAGTGCCAGGCGATGTACGACGGCGGCTACTGGAACTCGACCGGCATCGCGCGCGCGGTGACCGTGCAGAAGCTCCTCCCCGCGATGAAGAAGGCCGGCTGCGTCGCCCTCGTCCACGGCGCGACGGGCCGCGGCAACGACCAGATGCGCTTCGAGCGCTACACCAACGTCATGGACCCGAAGTTCGGCGTCTACGCCCCGTGGCGCGACGCGGACCTGCTTGCGAAGTTCCCCGGCCGCACCCAGATGGTCGAGTTCCTCGCCAAGCGCGGCATCGTGGCGTTCGTCGGCACGAAGAAGAAATACTCGACCGACGCGAACCTCGCCGGCCTCTCGCACGAGGCGGAGGACCTCGAGTCGATGGAGACCTCGATGCGCATCGTGAAGCCCACGATGGGCGTGTGGCCCACCGAGGCGCCGAACAAGGTCGAGAAGATCGTCCTCAAGTTCGAGAAGGGCCGCTGCGTGGCGGTGAACGGCAAGAAGATGTCGCCCTACCAGGTGATGCTCGCCGCCAACAAGATCGGCGGCCGCAACGGCATCGGCATGAAGCACGCGCTCGAGAACCGCATCATAGGCACGAAGTCGCGCGGCGTCTACGAGGCGCCGGGAATGGAGGTTCTGTCGTGGGGCCTCAAGTACATCTACGAGGGCATCATGGACCGCCGCTCCACCAAGATGTTCCAGGAACTCTCGAAGTTCGTCGCCGACCAGATCTACGACGGCCGCTGGTTCGACCCCGCGACCAGAGCGGCGCGCGCGGCGATCCAGGTCTGGGCCGACAAGGCGACGGCCGAGGTCACGCTCGGGCTCTACAAGGGCAACATCTTCTTCGAGGCGCTGAAGGGGCTCAAGGCCACCATCTACAACGAGGCCGACAGCTCGATGGAGGCGTCGAACGGACTCAACCCGCACAGCTCGCAGGGCTTCGCGGAGATCCAGTCGGTCGAGGCGAAGATGCTCGCCAAGGCCGGGCAGATCGTGGTTCGTGGCTAGTGGTTCGTGATTCGCGATGGCAGAAGAAGAGAAGAAAGGGACGGAAGAGACAGGCGAGACAGGCGAGACGTCAGTCCCGCCGGTCCCGCCAGCTGAAGCCGATGCCCAATCGGAAGCTGAAGCCACGGCGGAGCCAGAGCAGCCGGCCGCGGAGGAAAGTGCCGCGGAGGACAAGCCCGCAGAACCGGAAAAGCCTGCCGAGCCCGACTGGAAGGCTCTCTATGCACTGACTCTCGCCGACTTCGACAACTACAAGAAGCGCGCGGTGCGCGACCGCGAGGATACCTTCCGCTTCGCCGAGATGGACATCCTGAAGGACGTCCTTCCCGCCGTGGACAACCTCGAGCTCGCGCTCTCGAACGCGAAGGAGAAGGCGGAGGATCCGTTCGTGAAGGGCGTGCAGCTCGTCTACGACACGCTCCTGAAGTCGCTCAAGGACCACGGCGCGGAGCCGTTTGAGTCGGTGGGCAAGGACCTCGACACGGCGAAGATGGAGGCGATCGCGACGCTTCCCTCGCCCGACGTGCCCGAGGGCAAGGTCTCGATCGAGTCGAAGAAGGGCTGGATGCTGAAGGACAAGGTCCTCCGCGCGGCGCAGGTCGTGGTGAGCTCCGGCAAGCCTGAATAGGGAATCCGGCCAGAGGTAGAGGTTGTCTATGGCAGAGAAGCGTGACTATTACGAGGTGCTTGGCGTCGCGAAGACGGCGACGGCGGACGAGATCAAGTCCGCCTACCGCAAGCTCGCGATGAAGTACCATCCCGACCGCAACCCCGGCGACAAGGCGGCGGAGGAGAAGTTCAAGGAGGCCGCGGAGGCGTACGACGTCCTGCACGACCCCGACAAGCGCCAGCGCTACGACCAGTTCGGCCACCAGGCGTTCGCCAACGGCCAGGGCGGCGGATATGGTCCGGGCGGGATGAGCATGGACGACATCTTCTCGGCCTTCGGCGACCTCTTCGGCGGACGCGGCGGCGGCTTTGGCGGCTTCGAGGAGTTCTTTGGC
>Ga0310786_10012431_pt1 | contig 10540 bp, 6 predicted proteins | sample AusTroGonzalo_MG_FD_203881 | JGI IMG/M metagenome (GOLD analysis project Ga0310786, IMG submission 203881) | Bovine rumen microbial communities from tropical cattle in Woodstock, Queensland, Australia - Gonzalo_03 (v2) (version 2) | ecosystem: Host-associated > Mammals > Digestive system >... | reverse complement strand
GTGATGGTATGGTAGTGACGGGCATTGATGATTTTCTCTTCCTTCACCTCAGCATGGGTGATGTCATCCACGAGTGCCCAACCGATACCACCGCCTGAACCCGTGTCGATGAATCCGTCTTGCGGACGGGTGTAGAAAGCATATTTGCCATCAACGAACTCCGGATGCAACACAACATTACGCTGCTGCGACTTCGTCTTCAGGTCAGGCAGGCGCTCCCAAGTCTTCAGGTCCTTCGTACGGGCAATGCCTGCCGTAGCTGTAGCGGCACTAAGGTTACCCGGCTGCGAGTCGTCGTGGCGCTCGGCACAGAACACACCGTATATCCAACCGTCCTCATGCTGTGTGACACGCATATCGTAAATATTCGTCGCAGGAATCACGTCGTCGGGCATCGTGATGGGCTCCTCCCAGAAACGGAAGTTATCAATACCGTTAGGCGACTCAGCCACCGCAAAGTAACTCTTACGATCAGCGCCCTCTACACGAACGATGAGCAGATACTTACCCTGCCACTTGATTGCACCCGCATTCAGCGTGGCATTACACATGATACGCTGCATCAGGTACGGGTTGTCCTTCTCATTGAAGTCATACTTCCACTCCAAAGGGATATGGGCGGCCGTCACCACTGGGTACTTATATTTCTCATAAATCCCATTCCCCCACTCTATGGGTTCATTCTTGCGATTCAGCAGCGCCTCGTGGTGCGCACGCAGGGCTGCCACTTTCTGTTCAAACTCAGTCATATTGTTATTGGATATCATTCAGGAACATCACGTTTTCTGCCTCTTTAAAGGCCTTATAGTCTTCGCCAGATGGCGTACCGGGCACCGGCCCGAACCATTCCTTCTCATAGTTACGCCAGAGCAGGAAATAACAGATGGGATACTTGTCCATCTGAACCTTCAGCACCCGCGAGAACCATGTGGAATCGGGGATATTCTTAAAGCCGCACTCGGTCATCGCCAAGAGTTTACCATTATCCTTCGCAAACTGCGTGAGGAAGGTCAGGTCGGCATTCAACTGCTTCACGAAGTCCTCTTCCGTGCCCCACTGATAGGCATCCTCGCCAATCAATGTCACACGGTCATTACCTGGATAGCGCTGCATAAAACGCTCCAATGTCCAGTTACCGTCGAGGTTAGGCGAATAACTCCAGAGCAGATTGTCGAAGCCACGCTCATTCATATAGTCCTGAAGTAGGTTCCACAGACCCTTGAACTCCTCGTCGGAGCAGAGTTTCTGTCCCCACCAGAACCACGAGCCGTTGTTCTCATGCCAAGGACGGAAGATGATAGGCACTTTCTGACCGTCCTCCGTCTGAAGTGTCTCGATGAAATCAGCCACACGTTCCATCCACACCTTGAACAACTCAGCGTTCTTTCCGCCGGACAGTACACTCTTCACGACAGTTGTATCCGACACGTCCCAAGCAGAGCCATCGGGGAACTTCTGAGCCCCTCTGCCGCCGTCAGGCGCCGTCGTCATCGGATTACGCGGATGCCAACTGATTGTCACGATACCGCCACGCTTCACATGAGCCAGCAGTTCGTCGTGAATACGGGTGAAGGGCACACTATCGAGATTCTTATCGTCGCCCATCTCAATACCGCCGAGTTCGAAGCCCATTACGGCGGGATAGTCGCCTACGGTCAGTTTCACGTCGCTCTTGCCATCCTCGTAGGCCCATCCGATGCCGTAGAACGGGTCATCCTGATGTCCGGCCATATAGCCTTTCTGGCGAAGCGAGTCCAGACGCTCCTCCAACTGCTGGGCCAACGTCTGCTCCGGCTCAGCCTTCTTCGTGGTCGAACAGGCGACAATCACCAGTGCAGCCACTGCTATTACAATTGATTTCTTCATATAATCTCACTTTTTCAATTACTTACCTTTTCACCTTTACCTAAGATGCATCTGCTTTAACAACCATTCTTCCCACTCGTCCCACTGCTCCTGATACCAGAAGTGCCATGTGGCCTGATAGGGCGAAATATCCTTCGGACCCTTAATAGTATTATAAGTTGCCCACGCCGTTGTCGGTGGCACAACGTCATCATTGTAGCCAAAGGAGAACCATCCCTTCTGTTGATTCGTAATCAGACGGGCAAAGTTCACACCGTCATAATAGCGCGAAGTCTCTATCTGCTTCTCCTGCCCCTTGCCTTTGTTCCAATAGAAATAATGTGGCCAACCACAGGCGGCGCCCCGTTGCCAATTCGTATGGTCGCAAAGGGCGGCATGCACAGGGGCGTAATAAGTGATGCGTTTGTCGAGACCTGCCGTTGCAAGGGTCAGGAAACCGCCTTGCGAACTACCCGTCACACCCATCTCCTTTCCGTTCCACGGGGTATATTGCTCAATATAATCGAGCGCACGGATACAACCCATTATCACATGCTTGTAGTAACTCTTGTCACGGTCGTCCATGCCAAACTCCCAATAGCCCTTGAGAGCACCATTGTTCAGGTCGTCATAGATTCCTTGCTCCATCGTCACAGGGACACCGTGGATACCGATCTCCAGCGTAATCGCTCCCTGCGAGGCCGTCCAGACGTCACCGCCATAGGGACGCACACCGGCACCGGGCACTCTCAACAATGCGGGATACTTGCCTTCCTTCACTGGCACACAGAGGATGCCATAAGTGCGGTTGCCCCAACTCATATTCTGGAAACTCACCTCATAGACGTTCACATCCTTCGTGCAGCGCTCTGGCAAGAGTCGCTTCGTAGGATCGAGGTCCGTCTTGCGGGCCTCAGCGATGGCATTCTGCCAGAACGACTCAAAGTCGACAGGCATCACGGTCGATGGCTGCAACTGCTCGGGCGAGAAGGCTGCACCGCAGGCACCCTTGTAGTCCTTACCGCCCACATGGGCCGTCACATCCACCCGGTAGAAGCCGGGCTGCTTCATCGTGCCCGTCAACTTCAACGTACCGTCCTTCAGCACCACACTTTTCTTCACGTCCTGATACATCTCAGGGCCAGCAGCATAGTCGATACTCACATTGTCGAGCAAAGTGCCCGACTTCAGCACATTCACCGTAAAAGTTGCCTTCTCACCTGTCTTGTAGGTCCAGTCCTGATGGTCAGGCTGCACCGTTACCATGATGTTGTTCCCCCGTATCTGTGCCGACAACGGGAGGAACACCAGAATCACAGCGAGAAGCGTCAGTAGTCTTTTCGTATTCATCTCTTGTTGAATTGTTTAAGTTATCGGCTGCAAAGGTAGTAAGAATCTTGCAAAGCGAGTGGCACTATCTTGACAAATGACGGCATTATATTGCCACACCCCGTTTTTTAACGTAATTTATTCATTCTCGCCACTTGCTGCTGCACCACCTTCAGGGTCGATTCGTCGCCCGCAAACACAGAGTTTAGCCCTTGCTGTTCCTGCGCCGGGTCACCAGTATAGTCGTCGCCCACCTGCCACTGCTCTTCGTGCCTCGGTTTCGCGTATCCGCCCCATCCCCAGAAGTTACAACCGGCAAAGTAGCCTCCCTGCTCGGCATTGTCGGCGACTAAAGAAAACACATACTGGTAGAACCCGTCGCGCCCCTCTGTCGGGGTGTCGAGGGCGAACTTGAAGTCGTCCCTCGGATAGCCAAACTCCTCCATCACCAACGGCTTCTTCAGTCGGGCACATATCTCCAAATGCCTGTCGATGTAGTCCTTCGTGTTTGCCTTGGCCTGGGGCAGGTCCTCGATGAGGTGATCCTGCCGCGCCCAACTCCAGTTGTAAGGCCAGAGGTGGATGTTACAGTAGTCGATATTCTTGTCTGCACAGATGCGCTCGTAGCAGTCCCAGTCGTTCTCGCAGCCCCACGAGCCCTCCGAACCGATGGAAATGAGATGGTTCGGGTCGAGTGAGCGAATCAAGGCCGATGTCTCCGCCAACCACTTCTCGAAGGCAGGCAGTGCTTCCTTACTGAAAGCCCGAGGTTCATTACCTATCTGCCACGACATGATGGCAGGGTCGTCCTTATAGGCCACACCCGTATAACGGTTTGTGCGACCGAGGATGAAGCGTACATAGTCGTAGAAAAGTTCGTGCGCCCGCTGGTTGGTGGCATATTTGCTCATCGCCTCCATGAAGGCGGGATAGCCATCTTCATTGGGTCTCGGCTGCTTGCCGGCACCGGCATGCTCCAGATAAAAAGCGTAGCCGCCGCTCCATTCCCACGAATTGTTCAGGTAGAGCACGGCCACCATCCCTCGCTTGCCCATCTCCATCAACAGGTAGTCGAGGCCGGCAAGAATCGTGTCGTTGTACTCCCCCGGACGAATCTGCAGCGTAGGCTCCACCTTGGTAGTCACACCCCGCTCGCCGTCGCTACCCACAAGGATGCGCAGGTTATCGATGCCCATCTTCTTCATTAGGTCCAGTTCACGGCCAAGGCGTTCCCGGTCGCCCCCCTGCCCTTCCGAACCGAGGATGGCACCGTACCAGAAGTTCGTACCCACGTAGTAATAGGGCTTCCCGTCTTTAACAAAGTGTCCGTCTTTTACAGTGACGAACTTGTGTTCACCTCCGCAGGCTGCCAGTATCATCGCTGCAACTACAATCAGCGATAAGAAAGTCTTCTTCATATCTTGTCGGTATTAATTATAATGTCTGGCTGCAAAGATACGAAGAAATCCGGAACAAGAATAATCTGTATATGCTAAACTATGTTAAGCGTGCTCAATGGGAAAGGAATACCACCTCCATATTTGCAAGTTTTTTAAAAGAAACCTTGTCATTTCGGCTTTTTTTACTATCTTTGCAAACAAAAACCAATTGATATGAAACTATCACCTTATCGTCTGGGCCTTGTAACAGTAGTCGGCCTGTTGTTGTCGGCCATTGTCTCCACCTCATGTCAGCACGACATGAAGGTTGCCGGAATCGGGAATGCGGACTCCGTAAACTGGAAGGATTCGGCCTTACAGAATCATCATATGGTTATCGATTACTATAACAATAATGTGCATGACTCGCTCGTATTGATAGCCGAGAAGAACCTGAAACTGTGCCGCGAGCACGGACTCTGGCACCAGTACTACGAGACCTGGACGAAGTTGGCCGAGGAATACACCTGCGTAGGCCGTCCCGACAGTGCCCTTGCGGAAGCCAAGGAAATGCACGAAGAGGCCATGAGCCAAGGAGACGATTACGGCATTGCCGGTGCTGACTTCATCAAGGCACTGGTCTATAACACTCAAGGGAATCACCCAGAATGTGCCCGTCTGCTCAGGGCGGTGCTCGACAAACTGAATGACATGGACGAGCCCCGCTTCATGAATCGCGTATATGCCCACTACATGGTGGAATTGAGAGAGTTGGAGGACTATCCAACGATGGAACTGACACTTCGGGAATGGAGACAGAAACTCGATTCATTAGTCAAGTACAACACGGACACGTTCAAGATAAAGAAAAGAAACCTGATGTCGTTCATGTACATGTACCAGCGATCGAGTTACAACTACTATTACATCGTGAAAAAATACCGCGAGGCATCGAAGGCGGTAGATTCCATCGCCTACTACAATCAGTTGATTGGATGGACGGACGTGGCCCGCAACGAGGTGCTCATCGACCGCATCCGGCTGGCTGGGGCGCAGGGCAATTATGCGGAAGGTCTGCGGCTGAGCGACGAGCAGATGAGCCGTCTCGCACAGGAAGGAGGCTACAACAACAGTTATCTCGACGCCCTGAACCAGCGGCAGAGCATTCTGGCTGGCATGGGCAGATGGAAGGAGGCGTATGAAGAACTGGTAAAATGCAGTAACATTGAGGACTCCATTAGAACGAAATCCACGACAGATCAGTTGAACGAGTTGAACAAGCGTTTCGAACTGGACGAGGTGAAATATCAGAGTGAACGCGAGAAGATGCTGGCGGAGCGCAAGCAGTTGTATCTGGTACTTGCCATCATCCTGTTGGCGGCACTGGGCGGCGGGTTCTATGGTTACAGCCGTTACCGCTCGGCACGTCGTATCGCGAAGATGAAGGCAGCACAGGATCGCATCGAGGGGGAACTGAAGATTGCCCGCGACATACAGATGTCGATGGTGCCGAGCACGTTCCCGCAGCAGAAAGGACTAGATATGTATGCGTCGATGACGCCCGCAAAGGAGGTGGGAGGCGATCTATATGGTTATGTGATCAATGGCTCGTGGCTCTATTTCGCCGTGGGCGACGTATCGGGCAAGGGTGTGCCCGCCTCGCTCTTTATGGCACAGGTGACGCGTCTGTTCCACACGATGGCGAACCAGGGCATGGAACCGGTAGCCATCTGTAACAGTATGAACACGGAACTGTCGGGTGAGGACAATGTCAATGGCATGTTTGTCACGTTGTTCATCGGCCGATTCAACATGCAGACGGGCCATCTCATCTTCTGTAATGCCGGGCACAATCCGCCCGTCATCGGCGGTGGTGAGAACAAGGGCGATTTCCTTGATATGATTCCCAATGCGCCTATTGGTCTGTGGCCCGACATGGAATACGTGGGAGAAGAGATGCACAGCATGAAGGGACGCGCCCTCTTCATCTATACCGATGGTCTCACCGAGGCCGAGAATCTGGAACAGAATCAGTTCGGTGACGAGCATCTTTTAGATATCCTACGAGACACGCACTTCGATACCGCCCGTCAGGTGGTAGAAGCGCTGAAGTCAGAAGTGGAGAAACACCGCAACGGGGCCGAACCTAACGATGACCTGACGATGCTTTGTCTGAAGGTTAATTAGAGGGACAACAGAGATTATTGCTCGGTATGGAAATGGATGAGGCCATCGATGGGGCTGCGGGTGACGGCACCTACGGTGTAGCCCATGGAGCGGGCCACCTCGCGAAGTTCGGCCTGATAATAATGGGCAAGGCTGCCTACGAACGACACAACGAGGTCGCGACGCTGGTAAGGCGCGATGTTGAAACGGAAGAAATCGGAGAAATTGTCCATCACGAGGCGTCGGAGTTCCAGCCAGTCGGTCAGATGGCGGTGCACGTATTCCGATAGCGAGGCCAGAAAGCGGTTGGGCAGCGGCTGACGATAGACCTTATCGATAATTTCGGGCAGAGTGAGACCCGTTTCATATTCAAACCCGTTGACAATTTCTTCTGACAAAACACCCTTATATAAATCATGCAGCAGTCGTTTGCCGAGGGCGGCTCCACTACCCTCGTCGCCCAGCACATATCCCATGGCAGGCGTGTTCATCACAATTCTTTCTCCATTATAAAGGCAAGAATTAGCGCCAGTACCTAAAATACTGGCTATACCATAGTTATGACCACACAAGGCACGGGCCGCACCGAGCAAGTCGCTGTGAGCTTCAATGGCCTCTGCCTTCGGGAAGTCCTCTTTCAGCACCTCTGCCATCGAAGCCTCCAATTCTGGTCTCACACCACTACCATAAAAGAAGACAGACTGTACTTCGTTGGCATCCAGATTCGGCAACAATTCCTCATGGAGGATCTGCAGAATGGCTTCACGCTTCTGATGGACGGGATTGATGCCCTGGGTATTGAAACGCAAGGTGGTCTCTTGATCGACAAGAGCCCAGTCGGTCTTGGTGCTTCCGCTGTCTGCTATCAGTATCATATCGCTTCGTTTTTGGGGTTTTCGGGTACAAAAGTAAACAAAAAATCTATAATTCCGTATGTTTTCGCAAGAATATTTCGTATAATTACGAAAATGTTTGTAATTTTGCAGGCCAAGAAAAGGTAAAAAGTTGAAAAAGTGAAAAGGTGAATAGCCAATGAAAAGATATATCATCATCCTCGCCCTGATGTTGGGCATCACGATAGAGGCCGGTGCCGTGCTCAAGGAGAAGAACCTTGAGGAGACGCTGACCATCCTGCGGTCGGAACTGACCAAGCACTACCATGAACTTACTTCGCAGCGGGAAGAGCGAGAAGAACAGACGCAGGAGGTGTTCCGTAACCTGACGCAGACGATGAAACAGTCGAATCAGAATGCTCTGATGCTCTATTCGCAGAAGCAGGAGTACCTCTTCGACCTGACCTACGCCTGTCATCAAGCCACTGAACAATATCAGCGGTTCCAGCGTCAACAGATGCCCTTCCGCGACTACCTGAAGAAGACCGACGTGGAAATTGCACGCTACGATAGTCTGGTAAACAGTCTGAAACTGATGCCGACAAACATGCTGAGCGAACAGGCGAAGACCGACCGTAACGTTTGTCTAACGCTGGCCACAAGCATCATGCGCGCTTTAGAGGAGGCTACGCAGCAGATGGAGGACTACATCCGCTACTACGACAGCACGGAACTGCGCCTGAAAAACATGAACGACTACGCCCAAAAGCGCTACTACGACATACAGACGAGCATCTTCGTGAACGGTGGCGACACCTATATCGACATTATCCGCCACCTGAAGGAGAAATGGCAGACGATGAAGGAGGTGGTGCAGAAGAAATATACCACCGACAAGGAGAGTCAGCGTTCCGATTGGAACGTGTATTGGATCTTCGGTCTTTTTGTGGCCATCGCCTTCTATGCGCTCATCGCCATCGGAATGAACCGGCTGGTGTTCCGCTTCATGCCCAAGCGGTTCCGCACAGAGGAGTTCCTGAAGAAGCGCTCGTCGATCATGTGGGCCACCACCGCCATCACGCTGGCAATCATCATGGGCGTGGTGAACCATAATATCGACCAGAACTTCTTTATCATGGCGAGCGGACTCTTTGTGGAATACCTCTGGCTGCTGGCCGTGATTCTGATTTCGCTGCTGCTGCGTCTAAACAGTGAACAAATCAGGAGTGCGTTCCACATCTATGCACCTTTGCTGGTCATCGGGTTTGTGGTCATCACCTTCCGAATTGTCCTGATACCGAGTGAACTGGTAAGTCTGGTGTTCCCGCCAATCCTGCTGACCTGCATGGTATGGCAATGGTGGATGGTGAGGAAGCACAACCAGAATATTCCCCGTTCGGACATGTTCTATTCGTATGTCTCACTGACGGTGTTCATTGCCTCGGTATGCTGCTCGTGGGCGGGCTATACACTGCTCTCCGTGCAGTTGCTGATCTGGTGGATCATGCAGTTGACGTGCATCCTGACCATCACCTGTATCTCCGACTACCTGAAGATTTATGAGGAGAGACACGGCTTCGACCAGAAGCCCATCACACAGACATGGCTCCACTCGTTCATCCGCCAGGTGGTCATGCCGGTGCTCATCGTGTGGTCGGTGATGCTCAGTGTCTATTGGGCTACCGACGTGTTCAACCTGAGCGACATGTGCTGGGACTATTTCAACAAGAAGTTCATCAACCAGACGAATTTGCAGGTGAGCATCGTGAGAATTGCGACGGTGGTAAGCCTGTGGTTCCTCTTCAAATGGCTCTCGAAGACGATTCTCGCCCTGATGCGCCTGCACTTCGAGATTAAAGACCCCTCGACTGCAGAGAGCCGTGTGGTGATGGGCAAGAACGTGGTACAACTGATCATCTGGGGTGCCTGGCTGCTGCTGACACTCGCCTACCTGCATATCAGCGTAGAATGGCTGCTGGCAATCTCTGCCGGACTCTCCACCGGTATCGGTTTTGCCATGAAAGACATCATTGAGAACATCTACTATGGTACGATGCTCATGACGGGCCGTATCAAGGCAGGCGACTGGATTCAGGTGGACGGCACCATGGGCAAGGTGGCCAGCATCAGTTACACCTCTACCATCGTGGAGTCGCTTTATGGCGAGGTCATCACCTTCCAGAACTCGCAGTTGTTTACGAAGAACTACAAGAACCTGACCCGTAACCACGGGTATATCCTCGCCCTGGTGCCGTTCAGTGTAGCCTACGGATCGAAGGCCGGGCAGGTGAAGGACCTCATCGAAGATGCCGTCCACAACCTGAGGCACCACATGATAGACAACTCAAAGCGCGTGCGGGTAGTGATGACGGAGATGGCTGATTCGAGTATTAATTTCCAACTCGTGGTCTGGGTGGATGCCGTGAAAAAAGTCTATGCCATCAGCGACATTCTGACCTGTATTTACGACACGCTGAATGCCAACGGCATTGAGATTCCGTTCCCGCAGCGTGATGTTCATATAAAAGAGACAAAGTGAAAAATTTACCAAATTCTTTGGTAGTTAGATAGAAAATGCTTATTTTTGCAAAGCAAATATGATGAAAGAAGCCACAATCATTGCCGGCCCCTGTGTGATTGAGTCAGCGGAACTGCTCGACACAGTTGCACGTAAGTTGGTGGAAATCAACGAAAAGCAAGGGACAGACATCATTTTTAAGGCATCGTTCGACAAGGCGAACCGCACGTCGATACGTTCTTTCCGCGGCCCGGGGCTGGAGCGCGGATTACAATTGCTTTCAGACATCAAGACGAAATATGGGCTCCGAATCCTGACGGACATCCATGAGGCCTGGCAGGCTGAACCGGCAGGTGAGGTGTGCGACGTTCTTCAGATTCCCGCTTTCCTCTGTCGGCAGACCGACCTGCTCGTGGCAGCCGCCCATACGGGATGCATCGTGAACATCAAGAAGGCCCAGTTCCTGAGTG
>Ga0310786_10012430_pt1 | contig 10541 bp, 8 predicted proteins | sample AusTroGonzalo_MG_FD_203881 | JGI IMG/M metagenome (GOLD analysis project Ga0310786, IMG submission 203881) | Bovine rumen microbial communities from tropical cattle in Woodstock, Queensland, Australia - Gonzalo_03 (v2) (version 2) | ecosystem: Host-associated > Mammals > Digestive system >... | reverse complement strand
CCAAATTTATGGGATATTACTGCTGGATGACATGTACTTTCTGGTGAATTTGGTTGGCAAGCAGTTATTAGAGAGACTAAAGAAGAAATATGAGTTGATATACAAAAAGAAGATTTAGAATTTATAGGTTGTACTACATCTGAAACTATCAAATGAGATACGATAAATAGACATTTTAATGAATATTACATTGTATATAAAGACGTTGATTTAAAAGACATCAAATTACAAGAGGAAGAGGTACAGGATATTAAACGGTTTGATAAAGAAGAATTAAAGAGAAGAATACAGAATAAATATGAGGATTTAACTGGTAAAGATGGTTGTCGAGATTACTTATTGAAGTATTTTGAAATGACTAAATAATTTATTTTCATTAAAATTTTTGAACTTATAAAACTATTTTTAATAAAGTAGCTTAATTTTCTGAAACTTACTTTTATAAACTATGCACAACTACACTATTAGACCTAATAGTAATTTTTTAGGTCTTTTTGGGTAATAAAAAAAATCTCTTGAAATTTTTTATAAAAAATATAATACTATGTTATACAAGGTACTGTGAGTTTTATAAAAATAACGTAAAACCTTATGTGAGAAGGTGAAAAAATAACAATACAAATGAAAAAATGAATACTAGAATATTTGATTCTGAGTATCATTTCAAAATGAGATGTCTATGCAAATGATATTATTACCAAACTAAAAAAGGTGAATTTAGTTGTAGTAGAGTGAACCATGTACCCACTACTCTCTCGTTTGAAGACGGAGAAATTGCTGGAATATGTTTGGGTAGAATCGGTTCAATGACCTCCAAGGAAATATTATAGATTAACCAAGAGATGACAGGAAACTTTGGATACAATGCATCAAGCTTGGGAAGAATTAAGTGATAGCGTAAATCAAATAGTAGGATAAAAGTGTCATTCTGAATGAAGTGAAGAATCTTAAAAAGATTCTTCGGTCGCTTCGCTCTCTCAGAATGACGAAACATTATTCATTTTTAATTGTTAATTATTGCAAATGACTGAAGTTAAATTTCAATGACAAAGTTTCGATATGGAAAATTCTGCAAAAGATTTTTTTGAAAAATATATTTCCAGAATCGATAAATATGCTAAATCTCACAAAATTTCTGATGATGTGCTGGATGATATTCATCAAAGTATATTAGAAAAACTTTTTGAGATAAAATGAGAAGTGACTCAAAAGAAATTGGTAAAAATAGTTAATTCTATTTGAGAGCCTGAAGATATTTTTGAAGAAGATTCAGAAATTCAAGTTTCAAAAGAGAATAAGAAACCGGAACCAAAATATAGACCAAGAATTTTGGGAGTGTGTGCATGGTTAGCAGAATTAATGAGAATACCAGTTCGAGTACTTCGTCTTATCTTCTTTATATTAATTTTTATGTATTCATTTTGAATTTGGCTGTATCTTGTAATCTTTTTGATAAGGTTTGTGACTGATAGAGAACTTGCTTCAGCATCAATTTCAGATTGAGTAAAGAGAATTGTCCCTCGTTTGTGAGACCTGGTAAGATGGTTATGGAAAAATGGATTAGCTTTGATAAAACGGCTGTTCTTCTTGCCATTATCTTTGTGACTACTTTGTGTAGTAATTTGTTTATGAATATTCTTTTATTACTTGGTATCAGGACTAGCAATATGAAATATAGATTACTCAACATTGTTTCCAGGAATTACTAAATATTGAGTTGTTTTGTGAATGATTTCAGCATTCATATTATTCTTGGCATCAGTTTGAGTCTTATTCAAAAAGAATTTTTCAAATAATACGAGTATAATCGCAGCAATTTGATGTTGAGTTTTTGCTGTAATAATAGCGATTATTTCTTTATTATGAGTTAGAGAAAGTATTTGAAATGTCACTTGGACAAATGGACAAGAAGTTGTGAAAAATTTGGAGGTAGAAGCACCAAACAACTGAGAAATTCTAAATTTACTCGTAAGAACTTCTGAATTCTATACTCCAAAAAGATTTTTAAATATCAATGAACCAAGGTTTGTTAATCTTTTTGCTTCTGAAAATGGTAAAATAAAAGTTGTTTATACTTTTGAATTTAAAGATGTAAATTGAGAATATGTCTCTCAAGCGATAGAAAATCTTTCTGATATTGAATATAATCGAGAATGAGATAATTTCCTTGTCGTTTGATTAAAAGGCAATGAGATATTTGATAAACTTACTCCAGCTGTCCCATTGAGGATTTCTATTGATATCTATGTACCAAAAGATCTGGAAATCAAATTACATAATGTGTGATATATGACAGATCCTCTTGCTCTTCCTGAATGGGCAAAAGAATATTGAACACATGGTTATCATGATTGTAATATAATAAAATTCAATAAAGAAACTGAAAGTTTTTACTGCGAAATAAGTATGAATTCAGATGATAGATATGATATTGCAAAAATAAATTTGAAAAAAATGGCGGACAATATTTCACCACTAAAATGATTACATCTATCTTGGAGTCAATCAAGTACTGACCAATATTGGGTTCTTGATTCTATCAATATGACCGATGAAGATAAATTATTAGCAAAAATATCAGATCAATTTTTCAATTTCTTTATGTTGATAGAATATAGTATTGATGAAGAGACTTGAGAATTTACATTAATTAGTTCAAAATTGAAAAATATGGAACAAAAATGATTTATGGATGAAGAAAGAATGACATATTATGAATGACGAGAGAATCTCATAGGATTTGAAATTCAGATGAAAGAGGAAGAATAATCAAAAATACTATTTGTAGGGAGAAAAAATCGTTACATTGTGGCGATTTTTTTTAATTTTTTAAAAAAATCAATTGATATTTTCTGGTTAAACTTTATTTTAAAACCATCATGAAAAAAAAGATTTTAATAGCTGTATCTTTTTTGATTGCTCTTTGCTGAGCAATTTTTTTCATAAATTCAAAAAAAGCTGAAATTCATTTGGCGATAATTCCACATTTTATGCTGGATACTACTAAAGTCGATGAATTTTATTCTTTAATTCACGATAAACGATATTCACAAGAAAATCCAGATGCTATTGTACTAATTTCTCCAAACCATTTTTTTTGGCAGAAATGAAATATTGCAACATCTTGCTCAGATTGAGTTATTCGATATAATTTAGAAAAAATAAATTCAATTCAAATTAAAAATTTACCATGTGAAAACGATGTTTTTAAGATTGTATGAGAATCAACCACAATTTCTGAACATGGATTATGAGAGCACTTTAGGCGAATAAATAAATATTTCTCAGGTACTAAAATCTATCCAATCGTCGCATCACCAAAAGCTTTAGACTATACGGAGTCTGTGATTTCAGAAATTCAGAGAATGAAATGAAATATTCTCGTTGTTGCATCAGTTGATTTTACTCATTACTTACCGGAAGAAATTACATTCGAACATGATCAGCATAGTATCCAAGTTTTGCAAAACTGAACTTGAACAAAAAAAAATTTCAACGAGTTGGATGTGGATTGTCCATCGTGCCTGTTTATCATAAATGAATTGTGAAAATTCTCTGGACAATCAGGAAGATTTCGGTATAGAGATAGCTCTAGTACCATAGCTTGAAAGGATATGGGCGAGGAAAATACATCCAGAGTTTTTATGTATTACGAATAATAAAAATATGAAAAAAAACGCAATCATTAGTACAATTTTGATAATTATATCAATAATACTTATCATAAGTGCGGCTACATGAAATAATTCTAAAAATTCAGATGATGCAGATTCTTGAATTCAAAAAATTTATTCAAATATTGTCGCAGTTTTTAAGCCAGCAAAAAAATCTGTGTACTTGGTAGCAGGATGAGATATTATGCTTTCCAGAAATATCTGATATTTTGCAAAAAATGAATGATATGACCGTATATTTAAGACATGAAATTATAATCCAGTTTCATCGTTTGAAAACTGTTCATGAGATGATTGTCTTTTATTTTTTAACTTGGAAAGCTTATTCAATGAAAATGATAACGATATTCCCAAGTGATGATTCTTGTTCCGTTCTAATCCAAAAAACGTAGAGACACTACTACAGCTTCGCCAAGACCATGCAATGATACTTTCATTAGCAAATAATCATACCATAAATGCTACTTATGATTGAGTGGTTCAAACAAAAGACATTTTGGATTCAAATGGTATTCTTTGGGTGTGAGCTTGAGTTTCGCCAGAAGAGAGTAGGAAATTTGCAGTTTATGAAAAAAATGGAATCAAAATTTGTATTTGAGCTTATTCATACGAATGACAATACGTAAAAGTTTGAGCCGGAAAAATATCTCGAAACAAAACAGACGAAAAAATTATGAAAGAGGATTTAGCACTGATGACAGAAACTGGTTGTGATGCAAAAATATTATCGCTTCATCGATGAGCAGAGTATAGAATCTCTCCAAATGCTGAGCAGAGGAGGCTTGCTCATGCACTAATTGATTCATGAGCAGACTTAATTTTGTGATGACACTCTCATGTCCCATGAGAATATGAGATTTATAATTGAAAATATGTGTTCTATTCGTTCTGAAATTTCATTTTTGATCAAGCACGAGGAAAGACTACTCCATGATGAAACTATGATCATATTTTTGATTATTCTTTAAATAAGAAGACGGTACCAACTTATATTTCTCTTGCCGCAGGATTGATTATTGAAAAAGTAGAAACTTGAGTAAATATTAATTTTGAAAAAATGGTGATGTCAACCATAACAGATTGAATACCATCACCATTAGATGCAGAAACTTATTCATGAATTATAGCAAGAATCCAGAAATAATTAATCATCATATTCTCATTGTGCTCTCATAAGCATAAGCATTACATATCATCTTTTTTCTCGAAGTTTTGGATCTGTATTATTTATAATTCATTCTCTATATAGTTTAGAAATATGAGTAGAGTAGTATTTATCAGTTCAATCTTTTGTATTATACAATAATCTAGACAGAGCAGTAGCGAATTCAGCTCTAGTTACTCATCAATTTGGGTAAAATTTATGATTTGGAGTATTAACTCACATGATTCATAATTGACATACTTTAGTTACTCAATAGTCATATTGCCTATCCAAAGATGTTGGTACGTCGCTAAATGTACAGTTTCTTGAAGTATTATAATCATCTATTCACAATACATTTTCAGCATAATTTGCAAGCATTTTTGCCATAGCAATTCTATTTAATCCACTACCCATTTTAGCATCCTTTATACTATCTTTTGTAGTAATATCGTAGTAACGAGCATATTGATATGCTTCATTCATTTCATCTGAATAGTTTGGATTAAATTTCAAAGTGTCATATTCAAAATCATCATAATCATTGTTTCCATTTCATTTTACTGTAATCGTTTCTTCAGACATTCATCAATTTAATCATTCAATTTGAAGGACATAAGTTCATGCTTTTTTTATTTTTAATCATTCTTTAAATGTTTTCTTTCATTTATCACTTTTCTCAAAATCATATAATCAATTATTCGCTATAGTATAATAATTTGAATCAATATAGTCTCCATTTTTGTCTACCAATGCTAAGATTACTGTACCTGTATAATCTTCATATAAACCATCATCTTTCAGAACTTTAATTGTGAATTTAGTATATTCTCACGCATTTATTGTATCATCAATTATAATCATAAATGATACATCTTCATCATAAGAATAATGATAATGTTCTTGATCATAAAAGATAATTCAGTCTGGTGTGTTAAATACAGAAGTATCTTCAACTCATGTTGAACACATATATACTTCATTTTCAGTTAAACCATCAAATAAACTATCAAAGGCATCTTGTAAACTAAAATCTTCTACTTCTGCCCAAATTCATTTTCAACTTCCAAAAAGTGTTCACCATCAATATACATGATCATTCTTATACAATGCTTTAGTGTAAATATAAAAATAATCCTCATCCTCATCGTCATATCCTGAAAATAGAGAATATTCATATACTTTACCATTTTTTACATATATAATTGTTTGTTCTAAATATGTTCAAGATGTATAATTATGCTCACATGAAATAGCTTTAGTTCCATTGTATAATGTCATCATTTCATTGCTATTTTTTATAGAAACTTTTGGTGTGATATATCGTTTAGCGTACAAATTCAAATCTCAAGTGATTGCAGTATTAAAGTTAAAAGTTTCAGCAGCACCACTTAAGTACCATCAACTGAAAGTATATCCAGTTTTTTGTGGGTTAGCTGGCCTAACTCAAGATGCTGTTGCTCATGACTCAACAGCTCAACTAGCAATAATAGTTCCTGAATCAATGAAATTTACTTGATAAATTTTTATTCGTTTAGCATACAAATTCAAATCTCATGTAATTACAGTATTAAAGTTAAAAGCTCCAGTAGCACCACTTAAGTACCGTCAACTGAAAGTATATCCAGTTTTTTGTGGGTCCGCTGGCCTAACTCAAGATGCTGTTGCTCATGATTCAACAGTTCAACTAGCAATAATAGTTCACGAATCAATGAAATTTATCTGATAAGTTTTTATCCGTTTAGCGTACAAGTTGAAATCTCATGTAATTACAGTATTAAAGTCAAAAGATTCAGTAGCTCCAGTTTCATACCATCAACTGAAGATGAATCATGTCTTGTTTGGATTTTCAGGCTGTAATTCTACTGTACTTCAAGATATTACTGTTGTATAAGATATTAACGATTCTCAATCATAATAATTTACTTGATAAGTTTTTATCCATCCAGCATATAAATCTAGATCTCATGTAATCGCAGTACTTAAATCAAATTGTTCAGTAGCTCCAGTTTCATACCATCCTACCAATTTATATCATGTTTTACTTACTCCTGAAAGTACTTCCAGTAAAGATCAAGAGTCAGTGATTTTAAATCATGATTCAACTGCTCAACTCCGAATCTCTGTGTTATCATTGTTTATTGTTATATTTATTCAAGTTGTTTCATCTGCAAAAATATTGTTAATACTACCAGTTGTAAAAATTCAAATCAATGCTAAAATTCCACTACATAAAGCTCAAAACAGATACTTTTTGTGGTGTCTTTTTAAATGCACAATAATCTTTTTACTGTGATTTTGTAGCTTTGTACTAACTTTTTTCATGTTTTTGTTTTTATTTAAGTAAAACACATCAAACACAATTATAATATTTTTTTTAAATTTGTCAAATTTTGGAAGACTTTTTATTGACTTACTTTGTAAAATATTTATAACTACTGTTAACAACCAGCAAAAATAAATAATTATGAACTCAAGTAAGTCTACCGAAGAATTCTTCAATGAGAAGATCGAAACATTTAAGGAGAGATGGCAGGAACAAGCCACGGAAAAAACCATATTCTTTTTCAGAAGGGGTATGGAAATTAGACAAAATTTGGCTGAGCATTATCTGCCAGCAATCGGTGCAGAACACTTTTTTGATGATGTATTATCATCAGATGAAGAACATTATCCCAATTTTAATGAGTACAAAGATTGCAAACAGGCTTTTTCCCACGGCTTTACCACAGATCTCCGAATGTAAAAAAAGCTCCCACGTTTCGTGGGGCTTTTTTCGTTATCTTAAGAAATTGTTTTACTCACTCTTTTCTACTTTTTCAAGCAACATTGCTTGATTTTCTACTACTAGGCTATTTAATACATCATCTAATTCTCCGGCTAAAATTACTGGAATATTTGACCAAGATTTGTGAATTCTGTGATCGGTAATTCTATCTTGTGGGAAATTATACGTCCTAATTTTTTCTGATCTATCTCATGTTCAAATTTGATTTCATCTAAGTTCTTTTTGCTCTTTTTGCTGTTTATCCAATTCAATCTGATATAGTCTAGATTTCAATACTTCAAATGCTTTTTCTTTGTTCTTTATTTGTGATTTACTATCTCCGATATCTACTATAATTCCTGTTGGAATATGGTGCAACCTAATTCATGTCTGGTTTTTATTCGCATTCTGTCATCATGAAGAAGATGCAGCATAAGTATCCATTGTCACATCTTTTGGATCAATATAGATACTAACATCATCAACTTCCGGCATGATAGCCACAGTTACAGTGGAGGTATGAACCCTTCATTGAGACTCTGTTTCAGGGATTCTTTGTACTCTGTGTACTCCAGACTCAAATTTCATAAGAGAGTAGACTTTATCTCAACTAATTTTTACCATAACAAATTTTACTCATCAAATATCAGTTAACTGTTCTTCTACAATTTCAGGTTTCCATCATTTTTTCTGAGCGAAAGCTAAGTACATTTTCAAAAGTTCTGCACCAAAAAGTGCAGCTTCATCTCATCATGCAGCAGGCCTAATTTCCAAAAAGATATTTTTATCATCATTTGGATCTTGTGGCAAAAGTGCTATCTTCAATTTGTTCTCAACGTCAGCTAACTTCTCTTCTGAATCTTTTTTCTGTTCTTTAGCAATTTCCAACATTTCTTCGTCACTTTCTGTATTCAAAATCTCTTTTGCTTCTTCCAATTGATTCCAGAGTGTCGTATATTCTTTCGCTAAATCATATCTTTCTTGCATATTAGAAATTTCCTTATTTATCTTAATTGATTCTTTTGGATCAGCAATCACTTCAGGAGAAATTGACTTAGCCATCAATTCTTCATATTTTTCTATTATTCAATTTAATTTTTCAATCATATTCAAAATTTTTTAAAATAAAATTTTAGTAAAAAATATTAGCGAAAAACGTAAAAATCAATCTAAATATAGCATATGATGTATTTGACAAGAAATTTCATATTGGGTTTCTTCCTAGTAATACTATAATCAAAAATCATATCACAATATATTGTGTGTATTTTTCTATCATATTTGCAAATTTTAGTGAAATCATTTTTACGATCCTAAATCAATCTAATGGTGGTAGAGGAATCATATTAAATACAGCAAGACAAATATTTATCATAGAAAACTGCATCAAGAAACTTATTCAAAATCAGAAATTTCATGTCATAATGTTTTCCAATCACATTCACGTTATTTTTGCAGAGACTAACATGACAAAAATACCCACAATAGCCAAAACTAAGTTCATAGCAGGTCATGCTAATGCCACCAATAATTCTCATTTCAATGGATTCTTGTAGTAATATGGGTTTATTTGTACAGGTTTTCACCATCCAAATCAAATCAAAAATATCATCAAAAATCATATTGGATCAATATGTTTCAAAGGATTTGTCGTCAATCTTCCTTGTAATTTCGGAGTAGGATCTCATAATTTATATGAAACATATGCATGTGAGTATTCATGCAATCAAATTGCTATCAACAAAATGACAGCCAATGTAACTATATCCAAGATACTACTAGCAAGCATTTTAACTTAATAATTTTCAGGGTTTCTGATAAAATTCCAAAAATTTTTCAAATTTTTAACTTCTTCTTTATCAATATATATGTTTTCAGTCAAGCTAAGATTGTCATATATTACATCTCTCCAATTGTACTCATACAAACTCAAATTTTCTATATCAAGTTTTTTGTAAATATCATCCTTTATGTGTGCAAATTCATATTCCTTTCACAACATGATAATAGGCATATCATTTGCATAAATCGAATTAATTTCAGACACTATTTTTGTCTTATTATCTGCTTCATTGTATTGTTTTAAAAGAGACAATAATCTAGCATCAGAATATTGAGAAGGATTCTTAGTAGAAGTCTCAGATCCAAACAACGCTGAAATATCTTTATTTAATCACATATCTATTGTATTTATCACTATGTCATAATCTCATGCTGTTAATTTCCCTTCCATTTCATTTACATCATCAAATTTCATAAACTTAAAGTTTCAATCAATACCATATTCTTTGAATAATATTTTTAATCTAGAAACAATAGAATTGGATACATCATTATTAAAATACAATACAGTTAATTTTTCAGATTCTTGCTCTTTTTCATCATAATTCTCCTGATATAGATTATATAAATTTATAGTTCAAATTTGATCTTTTTTATCTCCAGATATTCCATAAATGATATACGTATTTAATCATTTTGATAAATTTCAATTTTTCAGAGATGCAACATATTCTGCAGATTTTGTTTTTTCACTGTATGAAGATGGATAGTACAAATCTCAAGTATTATTAACCATAATTCATATTTTTTTATATGCTGTTTCAAATGTCATTTTGAATGGGAAATTCTGGCTATCACTTTCAGTATAAAAAGTAAAGACCTTGTTTTTATCAGTAAAATTAACTTTTCATGTGTATTCTTTTACTCCTGATTCCAATAGGTCTGCCTTACTTAATTCTTTGCTTGATGATACACGACTTAAAAACTCTGTGACATTTCATCATGTTGATAAATATTTATTGAAAATATCTCGATTATATTTTTCTATATACTCATTATCAAAATCCTCTTGAAAGAAATTGTGTGCGATAAATCATCACAAAGCTCTCCTAAGTCTTACAGTCATCTTACTAGACTTAGTATTAAAGAATAGAGCTACTAATTTATTTGTTTT
>Ga0310786_10012429_pt1 | contig 10541 bp, 9 predicted proteins | sample AusTroGonzalo_MG_FD_203881 | JGI IMG/M metagenome (GOLD analysis project Ga0310786, IMG submission 203881) | Bovine rumen microbial communities from tropical cattle in Woodstock, Queensland, Australia - Gonzalo_03 (v2) (version 2) | ecosystem: Host-associated > Mammals > Digestive system >... | reverse complement strand
TATATTCTTCCACTCGTTGAAACCGCCGATATTATAAGTCTCAGCGATGGTGCCTTTATGGAAGATAAGATCAATGGCCCGCGCATGATCCACCACGTACAGCCAGTCGCGCACGTTCTCGCCTTTGCCATAGACCGGTAGCGGCTTGCGATGACGTATATTATTGATGAAGAGCGGGATCAGTTTCTCCGGGAACTGATAAGGGCCGTAGTTATTGGAGCAGTTGGTCACGATCGTCGGCATGCCGTAGGTGTCATGGAAGGCACGCACGAAATGGTCCGACGAAGCTTTCGATGCCGAATAGGGGGAATGGGGATTGTATTTCGTAGTCTCATAGAAGAAATCCTCCCCATAGGCGAGATGGTGCTCTGCGGACGAAGCGGTGGTGGTGAAGGGCGGTTCGATACCCTCCGGATGGGTCAGTTGGAGTGCACCATAGACCTCATCGGTGGAGATGTGATAGAAACGCTTGCCTTCCCATTTCTCCGGCAGACTCTCCCAATAGAGTTTGGCCGCCTGAAGCATAGACAGCGTGCCCATGACGTTGGTGCGGGCGAAGGTGAAGGGATCCTTGATGGAGCGGTCCACGTGGCTCTCCGCCGCCAGATGGATGACACCCGTCACGTGCTCCTCCTGCATGAGGGCATAGATGGTGTCGAAATCGCATATATCCGCGCGCACAAAGCGATAGTTCGGCTTGTCTTCTATATCTTTGAGGTTCGCCAAGTTACCGGCGTAAGTCAACTTGTCCACATTGATGATGCGGTAATCGGGGTACTTGTTCACAAACAAGCGCACCACATGACTTCCTATAAATCCGGCACCGCCGGTGATGATAATACTCTTACTCATAGTACGTATCGTATTTGTTTGAAATGATATATTCGTTGTTGGTTGTTTTCGTCCCGTAATACTATCTCGCCTGTCGGCAGGACGTCTTGTATGCATGCCATAAAACTATTGGCGATTGGCTCTTGGCTATCGGCATTCATCGTCGGCGCGGTACTCACTTCACGTTCGACAAACGGCCATAAGCCTTCGCGGCGATAGAGGTGCGCCTTGTAATAATCCCATACGTCCTCTGCCAGTGCCCTGTCTATCTCCCGCATGAGTTGTGCCATCATTTCGTCCAGGTCGTAATCCCGACCCGTGATCTGTTTCAAAGAAACAGGGTTGGGTGCGCCGGACATCCATTCCGTCTGGTTGACATTCAGTCCGATGCCGGCAATGGAGTATTTCAGTTCATTGCCGATGATGGCGTTCTCCATCAAAATACCCGCCACCTTCTTGTCGCCCCAGTAGATGTCATTCGGCCACTTGATGGTAAAATCTTCCCCAATTGTCCGCAGCACCGCTACTGCTGCAACTACGTTGAGTTCAAACAGGTTCGCTCGCGGCGGAAGAAGAATGGAACATAGCAAGTTCTTGCCTTCCTCACTTTCCCATCCGTTTCCTGTCTGTCCGCGGCCTGCGATCTGATAACCGGCTCGGAGGTATCTCTCATCCGCCGGCCACCGTCCTTCGGCTATCAACTCCGTAAGGAGCGTATTCGTACTATTGGTGCGATTTATATACATCCAGCAGGTAACGTTGTATGACGGATTGTATATTCTTCGCCTTGCCGGGCGCGGAGTTGATCAGGATGGCAAAGACCCAGGTATCGCCGTTGGGCATGTCGATATATCCGGCGAAATTCTTTGTCCCGGCTATCGTGCCGCTCTTGGCATGGATACGTCCTTCAAGGGCTGTTCCCGGGCAGAGTGAAGTCAGCGTACCGGACTTGCCGCTCACGGGCAGCGAGGCCTTCCATTCCTCCGCATAACGGCTGTTATGCATGATGGTGAGCAGCTGCACAAACGCTTTGGCGCTGATTGCATCTTGCGGTGCAAGTCCACATCCGTCCTTGATGATGGCATTCTGTACCGCCACACCACGGCGACGCCAGTAATCCCGCAGGATCTCCTGGCTGTTATGGATCGTGCCGGGCAGGGAGTAACGGGTTCCCATGAAGCGGAACAGCGCCTCTGCATAGAGGTTATTGCTATTCACATTCGTCTCCTTGATAATTTCCGACAGCGGTTCGGAATAATGCACAAAGAGTTCTTTACGCGGCGGGATGAGCGGATTATAATCCGGCAGATAGGTAGCATCACGATGCACCACCACTCCTGCTTCCCGCAGCCGTGCCGTGAGGTGACGCGCCAGTAGCAGGCCCGGGTTGGGCAGGTCGCCTTTGATTCCGAACGTGCCCAAGTTAGAAGGCACCGCGCCTGTCAGATAGCGCTCACGGCTATAGGGAATACCGCTCACAAACGCGCCGTCATACTGAATACGGTCACATCGGATACGATTGATGAAAACGATGTCCTCCACCTTGGGTTCCGTCCCTACGACGGTTGCCACGCTGCCGGGTTCGGCACTCTTGAGGACGATATTCATCGTATTACCGTAGTAATTGAGTGCAAAAATACCCGGTGCGTAGTAGTTTCCGGCATCTTCGCAGAGCCACCCGGGGTTCTGCGCCTCGCCGTCCAGCATCGTCATGTCGGCAATCACGGCACCGTTGATGCGCATGATCCCGGCTTTCTTGATGGCTTTCACCCATTGATTGAGGAAAGCCGTCTTGCCTTTCCAGCCCAATGAAGGGTCACATCCGCCGCGGATATACAGATTGCCCTGCAAGGTGCCGTTCTCTATCACGCCGGTGTACTCCAGCACCGTAGGAAAGCGGTAACCGGGTCCGCAGGTCTCCAGACAGGCCGCTGTCGTCAGCAGTTTCATCACCGAGGCAGGGGGAACGACCTTGTCGGCGCGGTAACTGTCAATCACCTCGCCGGTCGTCAAATTCTGCACCAACACGGACATATTCGCCTGTCCCGTAATGGGATGGCCGGTCAGGATATTGATGGAGAGTAATATGCTAAGAAAGATACTCATGCATTGCTTTGGCGGCTTTGCGTCCGTCACTCATAGCGAGTATGACGGTAGCGCCACCGCGCACGATGTCGCCTCCGGCGAAGATCGTCGGGATAGCGGACTGCATTGCGTCATTGACTACGATCGTTCCTTTGCGGCTTATCTCCAGTCCTTCTACGGACGACGGGATCAAGGGGTTGGGGCTGACACCTACCGATACGACCACGAGGTCTACCGGCACGGTGACGGTCTTACCTTCCACGGGCACCGGACTGCGGCGTCCGCTCTCATCGGGTTCGCCCAGTTCCATCACCTGCAGCACAGCCTCGCAAACACGTCCGTTCTCGTCGGCATGGTACTCAATGGGGTTATGCAGGGTCATGAACTCGATACCTTCCTGCTTGGCATGATGTACCTCCTCTATACGTGCCGGCATCTCGTCTTCGGAGCGACGATAGATGATCATCGCATGCTCGGCACCCAGACGCTTGGCGGTACGTACCGCATCCATCGCCGTATTACCGCCACCGATGACGGCTACGTTCTTGCCCGTCAGCAGCGGAGTGTCGGTTTCCGGATTGGACGCATCCATCAGGTTGACACGTGTCAGGTATTCATTGCAGGAAAGTACGCCGTTGAGGTTCTCTCCCGGGATATTCATGAAGCGCGGCAGACCGGCTCCCGAGCCCACGAAGATGCCCTTGAAACCTTGCTCTTCCAACTCCTTGACAGAGATAGTTTTGCCGATGATGGTATCCGTATGGAACTGCACGCCGAGGGCACGCAGACCGTCAATCTCGATATCCACGATGCGGTTCGGCAGACGGAACTCCGGAATACCGTATTTGAGCACACCGCCAATCTCATGCAGTGCTTCGAATACGTGCACTTCGTAGCCGTATTTGGCGGCATCGCCGGCAAAGGTAAGTCCGGCAGGGCCACTACCGACTACGGCTATCTTCGTTCTTGGAGCGTCAGTGGTCTTTTGACTTTCTACTTTCGTCTGATGACTATTCGCATAGTCGGCGCAGAAACGCTCGAGGTAACCGATAGCGACGGCCGGATGTTTCATCTTGAGATGGATACACTGGCTCTCGCACTGTTTCTCCTGCGGGCAGACACGACCGCATACGGCAGGCAGGGACGAACTCTCTTTGATGATCGCCGCTGCGCCGAGCACATCGCCTGTCTCGAGTTTCTTGATGAAGCCCGGGATATTGATATTCACCGGACAACCCTGTACGCAGGTGGGGGTCTTGCAGTTCAGACAGCGGTGACTCTCCATGATCGCCTGCTCGAAGGTCAGACCCTGGTTAACTTCCTCGTGAAGCGATTTGACACGCACCTCGGGTCGCAGTTCAGGCATCTTGACGCGCTCAATGGCCACGCGATCCTTCGCCGTACCGGTGAAGGGCTCTACCGTCAGACCGCTTTGCTCAAAGTCAAAAGACCGTTCGCTCCGCTCACTCAAAGTAGAAAGCGGCTTTTCTCTTTCTTCTTTCGACTTTCGACTATAGGCCTCCATTGCTTCCGCCTCCTCCGCCTTGTAACTCTTCATGCGGCTGAGCATCTCGTTCCAATCGACGCCGTGCGCATCAAATTCGGGACCGTCCACGCAGACGAACTTGGTCTTGCCGTCCACTGTGACACGACATGCACCGCACATACCGGTGCCGTCCACCATGATGGTGTTGAGCGATGCCTCGGTGGGGATGTTGTATTTCGCCGTAGTCAAAGCGACGAACTTCATCATGATCGCCGGACCGATGGTGATACACTTATCCACCTGCTCACGGTTGATGACCTGCTCCACACCTACGGTGACCACGCCTTGCTGTCCTGCCGAACCGTCATCGGTCATGATGATCAGTTCGTCGGACCACTGCGCCAACTCGTCCTGCAGGATAAGCAGGTCTTTATTACGCGCCGCCAGGACGGTGATGACTTTGTTTCCGGCTTTCTTGAGCGCTTCTGCGATCGGCAGCATCGGTGCTGCACCTACGCCACCGCACGCGCATACGACCGTACCGTATTTCTCGATACGGGTGGCACGTCCGAGCGGACCGACGATGTCATGCAGACAGTCGCCTATGTTCATGGCCAGCAGTTTGTGGGTGGAAGCACCGATCTGCTGCACCACAAGGGTGATGGTGCCTTTTTCTATATCTGCCCCGGCTATCGTCAAGGGCACACGTTCGGACTTCGCGTCCACGCGGATGATCACAAAGTGACCGGCACGGCGGCTACGCGCAATGAGCGGAGCTTCCACTACGAGCTCCGCTACATTGTCCGAGAAAAATCTTTTAGAAAGAATCTTATTCATTAGAAATATTTTGTTTCTTTACCTACAATCGAGCTAAGGAGGTTATTTGCCAATCGGGAAGCGCCGAAGCGGAAAGACTCGTTGTTGAGCCATTCCTGACCGAGGATCTCCTTGACGAGCGTGTAATGCTGCACAGCCTCTTCGGTGGTGGAGACACCGCCTGCGGGTTTGTAACCCATCTTCACGCCCGTCTGCTCGCGCCAAGCCTTGATGGCGTGACACATGACGAAGGTAGCCTCCGGCGTAGCATTGACGCTGATCTTACCGGTCGAGGTCTTGATGAAGTCGCAACCGGCAGCCATAGCGAGGATAGAGGCTTTCCAGATGTTCTCTGCGCTCTGGAGCATACCGGTCTCGAGGATCACTTTGAGGTGGTGCTCACCGCAAACGGCTTTAAGTTCGGCGATCTCGTCGAAGCAGTCCTGATAACGGCCCTCGAGGAACTTACCTACGCTCAGCACGATATCTATCTCGGTGGCTCCGGCACGGAGTGCCAGAGCGGTTTCTGCCACCTTCACTTCCAGGAAACTCTGGCTGCTGGGGAAGACACCGCTCACGCAAGCGATATTGAATTTCGGGTCCTTGAGTGCGGCACGCACGTGCTCCGCCATAGCGGGATACACACAGATAGCGGCTACGTTCGGAATACCCGGGAAGTCTTTCTCGAAATTATTGACCGCGTTGGCCATTTTGGTAACCTTAGCCACTGTATCATCGGCACTCAGCGTAGTATAGTCAATCTGATGGAGACACTGTTTCCACACCTCCACATTGTTATTCTCCGCGAAATGAGCGGCTTCGATCTCTTGCACTTGAGCTTTTACTTGCTCATCGGTAAACGGGCAGGGGTACTGCGCGAATAATTCTTCAAAATTCATGGTAGTATCAATTTACAAATCAATATTCTTATCTCCAAGGGGAACGATTATTTCACAATTATTCGGTCAGGCGGCCGATGATGGTCTCATTGCCGCGCACATGTTCGCCCACCTCGACGAACATCTCCGTATCCAGCGGCAGATACATATCCACACGGCTGCCCAACTTGATAAATCCGAGGTGAGTATTGCGATGCGCCACATGCCCGGGTTTGGCATAGGTGACGATGCGTCGCGCCATGGCTCCGGCTATCTGACGGACTGCGATCCGCACTTTGCTCGGAGTCTCGATGACCACGAGTGAACGCTCGTTCTCCGTACTCGACTTAGGCAGCCAAGCGCCCTGATGCCGTCCCGCCTGATGCTCGCTGACCAACACGGTGCCCTCTACGGGATACCAGTTGGCATGCACGTTGAAGGGCGACATGAAGATCGACACCTGCAACTTGCGCTCGTGGAAATACTCGTTCTCTTCCGTCGGCTCGACCACTACAACGCGTCCGTCCGCAGGCGCGATGATGAAGTTCGGATCATCGATCTCGAGCACACGCACGGGGTTGCGGAAGAAATAGGTGACAAACACCAACAGCATTGCCGTCAGCGCCACCGTGACGCCGAAGATCCAATCCGCGGGGTGAAGCAGATAGACTGCCACATTGATAATAAACAGAAGAAGCACCGTTCCGCTGATGAGGAAACGTCCTTCTCTATGGATTCGAAACTTTTTCATATCGTCTTTTATCTATTGTCTTTTGACATTTGTCTCTCACGCCCACATGGCATAGGGGAATTGCGCCAACATATCGGCTGCCTGGTCGAGGCCTGCCTGGAGTTTTTTCTCCACCATGAGTTTGAACATAAACGGGATGTCCGCCTTGACGGTGAGTTTGAGGCGCGTATCGGTCGGGCTCACCTCTTTCATCTGAATCCAGAAATTGCCCTCCATCGGGATTCCCTCCAGGCCGAACTTCACCGTGTCGTTCTCTATGCGGTCGACGATGGCGATAGTGATTTTCTGCGCCAGTCCGTCCACTTTGAGACGCACGCGGTCCTGCTCAATATCCATCTCCTGTATTTTGTCCTGCGGAATCAGATCCCGCACCCGTTCCAGACTGCGCATATCACTCAGCACACGGTATATCTGCTGTGCAGAGCACGGCGCTGACGTGATCTTGCTCTCATACTTACTCTCGCTCATTCGCTCACTCGTTCTTTGGTTAGACGTTTTTCATATTTCTGTATCTCCAGCGATGTCCCGGCAATGCGTTTCTCGCACTCCTTGATATCATGGATGACAATCTGCAAATGCTGTGCGCGCATCAGTGCCGGCTCATCGGCATATCTGCTGCTGACCACCGACGGATCCAGGCGCTTGCCTTCGCGGTACACCAAGAGGCTCTTGCCGTCATCACGCACGAGGATACGGAGTCCGTTGGGGGCGGTAAGCACATAATTACCGTGGTCCTGGTACTTGTCGTTCTTCTCATATTTGAAGAGCGCAATCAGCGAATCGGCTTGCGGAATGAGCGAATCCAGGAGGCTCTGATAATAACCCATGCTACGCTCCTGTGCCGCCAGGGACACGGAGTCCCGCACATGTTTCTCCGCGCGGTATTGCTCCACGCGCGATGTGCGCTGACACGCCGTCATCGCAAGCACCAACAGCACTATATATCCATACTTACCCATTTCGGGTGCAAATTTACTACAAAAATTTCATATACGCAAATTTTAAGGCCATTATTTTGCCAAATAGAATATAATTCTATGTTTGAAGATGTCTATGAGGCGTTTATGCCTGCATAAATCGGACTATTATCTCTCGTAGTTGGACCGATAATGGACCGATATTGGACCGATATCGGACTGACGACGAGTCGGTAAAATCAAGGGCAAGATGTTCTATTTTGCGGCACGGAGTAACGTCGGACTTACATCGGAGGCAAGTCGGACTCAACACCTATTCAACAATGTTCCATTTCTCGGTCTCAAAGAGAGCCTGAAAAGGTATAGAGAAGGTATGAGGCGGCGAGGAGTTGGAGGAACAGGATGAGGGGGATGCCGATGGTGAAGGCGCGGTGTTGCGTCTTATGATGCCAGGCTTTCATGCCCAGCCATGCCCCTATGCTACCGCCGCAGACGGCGAAGCCGAACAGAGTGGCTTCGGGGATTCGCCACCTGTCGTGTCTGGCTTTGAACTTGTCAATACCGAACAAAAGAAACGTCACCAGATTGATGCCCACCAGATAAACAAGAACAAACATGGTGCAAAGGTACAAAAATTATTTGAGACATGCAAATAAATCCCTTAAAATTTGCATATATGCAATTTTTGTTGTACCTTTGTGCCCGATTTTGGAAAAAACTATACAACCGATATGAAAAAAATCCTTTTTACACTTGCAGCAATAGCACTTATGACAACAGCTTGCACCACCAAACAGCAGACTACCGGCATCGACCTGGCTAACCTGGACACGACCGCCGTCGCACAAAATGACTTCTATCAGTTCGCCTGTGGCGGATGGATGGCCAATAACCCTCTGACTCCCGAATACAGCCGTTTCGGCTCGTTTGACCAACTGGGTCTGAAGAACCTCGAGCAGGTCAACGGACTTATCCAAGGCATCGCAGAGGGACAGAAGTCGAAAGACAAAAGACAAAAGGCAGGCACCATCGAGCAGAAGATAGGCGATCTGTACAATATGGCGATGGACACCGCACGTCGGGATCAGGAAGGTTTCGCCGCCTTGCAGCCTACACTGGACGAGATTGCCGCTATCAGCGACCGCGGACAGTTGTCCGAAGTGCTGGGCAAGGCGATGGAGTACGGCCTCTGGGCAATGTACGTAGATGCCGATGCAATGAACAGCTCGATGAATATCCTCAACGAGTGCCAGGCCGGATTTGCACTGGGTGAGAAAGAGTATTACCTCGACACCGACGAGCAGACGACCGCTATCCGCGAGGCATACACGAAGCACGTGGAGCGCATGTTCTCTATCTTCGGATATGCAGACTCCACAGCGCGCGCACAAACCGTGCTGCGTCTGGAGACCCGTCTGGCAAAAGCGGCGTACAGCAATGTGGAGTTGCGCGACCCGCAAGCCAACTATAACAAGATGAGCGTAGCTGACCTGCAGGCCCTCGTGCCGCAGATCGACTGGCAAGTCTATTTCAAGGCTTTCGACGTAGAGTTGGACAGCCTTTCCGTAGGTCAGATCCCCCATCTGCAGGAGGTAGGCCGTATGCTGGCTGACGAGCCGTTGGAGGACATCAAGACCCTGTTCTCCTGGCAGGCTATCGACGGCGCGGCATCCTTCCTGACGACGGAGATATTCAACGCCAACTTCGATTTCTACGGACGCGTACTGTCGGGTCGTGAGGAGCCGAGTCCGCTGTGGAAACGTGCGGTAGGCATCGTGGACGGTACTCTCGGCGAAGCAGTAGGACAGATGTACGTAGCCAAATACTTCCCCGAGCAGAACAAAGCCCGTATGCTCGCCCTGGTGAAGAACCTGCAGAAAGCGCTCGGCATCCGCATTGAGAACCTGGAATGGATGTCGCGCGAGACGAAAGACAAAGCGTTGGAGAAACTGAACGCCATCACCATCAAGATCGGTTATCCCGACACCTGGCGTGACTACACGGCGCTTGAGATCAACCCCGAGGAGAGTTATTACGCCAACCTGCAACGCGCAGCGAAATTCGAGCAGGCATACAGCCTCAGTTATCTGGGCAAGCCGGTGGACAAAGCCAAATGGTATATGACGCCGCAGACCGTGAACGCCTACTATAACCCGTCGAGCAACGAGATCTGTTTCCCTGCCGGTATTTTGCAATATCCGTTCTTTGACATGAACGCGGACGATGCGTTCAACTACGGCGCTATCGGCGTAGTCATCGGTCATGAAATGACCCACGGATTCGACGACCAGGGTTGTCAGTTCGACAAAGAGGGTAACATGATCAACTGGTGGACCGAAGAAGACAAAGCCGCTTTCGACGCCCGCACCAAAGTGATGGAAGAGGCGTTCAACCGCATCGAGGTGGCTCCGGGCGTACATGCCAACGGCGCGTTCACCCTGGGAGAGAACATCGCCGACCACGGCGGCTTGCAGGTGTCGTACCTCGCTTTCTGCCTCAACGAGGAAGCCAAAGCGGAGAAAGACCGTCTGACAGAGCGCGACGGCTTCACGCCGGCACAGCGTTTCTTCCTGGCCTACGCCAACGTATGGGCAGGCAACATCCGTCCGGAAGAGATCCTCAACCGCACCAAGTCCGACCCCCACTCGCTAGGCCGCTGGCGTGTCAACGGCGCACTGCCGCAGATAGGCGCATGGTATGAGGCATGGAATGTAACCGAAGAGAGTCCGCTCTATGTGGCTCCTGAAAATCGCGTTAGCATATGGTAAAGAAACTTC